>JABAOH010000453.1_pt1 | contig 32289 bp, 23 predicted proteins | sample 7062181 | NCBI WGS metagenome assembly JABAOH01 (sample SAMN14538630, study PRJNA623070) | marine sediment metagenome | biome: marine biome [ENVO:00000428]; feature: marine pelagic biome [ENVO:01000023]; material: deep marine sediment [ENVO:00002113]; isolation source: pool of 5 deep marine... | reverse complement strand
AGGCCTATCATCAATTTCCCGACGCTGCCAGGATTACCCCGTGCCTTGCTGCGGTGTTCGGCATAGCGTGGGTTTGCCGGGTCAGTCAGGTCTAAAACGGCGAGTCCGTATCGTTCTGATTCTGAGCCAAGGAATTTGCGCACCTGTTGGGCGAATTGAGGATCCGGCTCGGGGAGCTCCATGTTCGCGTGGGCCCCGAGACGCAGATCGACTTGTTCAGTCTTCAGCAAAGCGCCAGGTGGAAGGCGGTGACCTCGTACTTTTCCCTCTTGCGCGAGCCGGTACCCTTTCAGACGAGTGATCCCTGTATGTCGATCTCCATCCAATGGATAACTCCATCCGATGGATGCAGAAAAGAGTAAAGGGAGTGTCAGCCCGAACATCCCTTTGACCCCTTTCCGACCAATCGCTTTCATGGTTTAACCTCTCAGCGCCCACACCGGTTTGAAATGGCATGGATCAACGCAGTGAGAATGTTTTTGCTCTTATCCTGTTGACGGCGTCTCGTCCAGATCGACTGTGAAGACGGCCCGTCGGTCCAGTTCCCGATCGAGACTGCTCAAAAACCGGCTACGACGGGCATGCGGACTTTCTAGGAAGGGGCGGATCTGAAACAGCACCAGGCGGCCCTCGTAGAATCCGAATTCAATATCCGCAGGGACCTCCCGCCCGTCCGCATCGCGTAGCGAGGGAAAGCGACTTGGCAATGTCGCGGCGAGTTCGATCAATTGACGGATTTCTTCTCGCTCCAGGACGCTCTCCCTACCACTTGCCGCGGCTTTTGCTACCCCGCCAGCGGGCAGAAGAATCCCCTTACGCGGTTCCGTGGCCTGAGCCATCAGACGCACCTGGCCGTCCNNTTCACGGCCACGGAAAGCCATCCAAGGCGTCCATTTTCGAGATCAGCGGTCACCATAACACCGGATTTCTCGACAGGCACGCTCCTCATCAAAAGTACGGATGCATAAACGTGCTCTGGTAATTCCATATGAGCCTGGCGCCACGCATAAGCCCGTTCCGTAAAAGGAGAGGCCCAAACGCGAGTGATGGCCTCCAGCACGGCTTCTAAACCAACGACATTTGGAACCGTGAGGTTCAACCCAGCTCCGGTAAACCCCGGGAGGTCTTCCACGTTCGTATCACTCCGAACAAAGACGCCATAGGTTCCCTCCGGACCGAACGTCTTCGTCATCGATGCGTACAAACTCTCGCGAAAGTCAGCACCCGGATCGGCCCTCAGGATCCAATGCCGAAGACGTTCCAAAAGGCGATACGTTGCCTGTTCCCGCTGCTCAGGATCATTTTGCATGGTCCAGAGGATTCTATACTGGTTCTGCAACCAGCGAAAAACCGACGGACCACCCGGTTCCATGGGCCGATCGAGAAGAGCTCGAAAGACACCAAAGGGAATGACCAGACCATCGGGGACGGCTTCGGGAAACCGGGTCCTGAGTTCACCGAGATTGGCCGCCTTCGGCCCGGCAATTCGCCCTGAATCTGACGCGCGCAGACGGTCAAGGGGAATGATCTCACGGGTCTGAAGATCCAGTTTTGCAAGATCGGGTCGTATGAGGCTCTCTGGCGCTTCTGTGTCCCCTCCGAGGACTTCCTCCCATTCCGAACCATCCTCAGCCAGTCGCACCACGCCGCGGGGGCTGACCGCAAGCACGACCCTCATACCCTCCCTTGCCCGAAGCCGGGCCAAGAGCCTTTCTCCAACTACCACATTGGGAATTCCTAGGCTTCGAGCCAGAAGTTGGACATGGGAAAGAGAATTCCCCTCGCCGGCGGTTACGATACCGGCCACCGGAGGAAGGTCAGACGTCGTCGCGGGAAGGACATAGATGCCGTCCCGTTCATATTTTCCATTTCCTTCCCTGTCGGGAAACCTGAGGACACCCCGGGCGAGCCCCGGATTGAGACCACGAAGCCCCCCGGCCACGGTCTCTCCAAAAAGTTCGTGACGAATGCCAAGGAGCGCGTTTGCGTCCTCCAGAAGGCTATCGAGGACCGCCCCGTAAAAAAGCAATGGACTTCCATGTAGACGGTCGTGCAGGTAGCGTCCCGTGAGGGGTTCGATTCTCGCCAGGTGTTCTACGGTTTCGCAGAAATGAAAACAAAGCCATCTCTGGGCCCATTCCGGGACACGGGAAAGGTAATCCAGTTCACTCTTGTAAAAGCTCAGAGTCGAATGTGATCCACTGAGCCTGGCAAAATTCTTCTGGAGGGCGTGCCACTGACGCGGAGAAATCAGACCCGTTCCGTAGAGCGCGGCAGCACTACTCCGGAGCCATGAGAATCTTTCACGGCGCGTTGTCCCCGAAAGATGCTCGAGTAATTCGTTACCCGCGCGATATACTTCCCGTTCCAGCTCCAATCCAACATCCAATGCAGCGATCATCAGTCTTGAATTTCCCATCAGGGAAAGGCCGTTACGGATGAGGGCCAGCGAATTGCTGGCAGCCTCCAGACGGGTTGCCGGATCGTTCTGGGGGGACAGGGGCTCAACATTCTTTTTCAGGGCTCTCGCCAGAGCTGGATCTTTCAGCTGGCCCGCCAGCGATGCTAGCTTAGGCCCGATGTCGTGATCGCGGTACACTTCGTCGATTGTAGCTGCCAGGCGCTGGTAGTCTTCGGAAAGTTCCGGAAGGCCTTTTGCCGCATAGGTTCGCACCCTCTCCGCATCTCGTGCGTCCGGCTTCACGTGGATTTTGACGCGGAGGCTCTCGAAGCCCCTATCCTTTTCAGCGATGGCCAGAGAAAGCTGCCTCATCTCTGTGATGGGCGCTCCCTTTTGCAAGTGAGGCAACAAACGGACAGCTTCGTGCAGAAGGGTAAAACGCGTGGTTCTCCAGTACGGGTCCCGGACCAGAGCACGCAACAAATTATGACCGCTTCTCATTTCATCTTCCACCTGGAGGGCGCCGGGATAATAAAAGGCCCGGCGGAAAATCCACCCATCGTCAGAAGCGACCAGGAACTGCTCCAGGAGGATCTGCTCCAGGATCTCTTCCGCCCCTCCATGGTCCACGAATTCTTCTGGTTTGATGTCTGCAAGCACGTTAGCGATGTAATAGCCGTGGCCGCGGAGTAGCTTCACCCGGTCGTTCCATTCGCCGTGTTGCACTCCCCCTCCGCGCTCTGCACACGCATAGGGTCTGGGTGGTTGTACCGTCCCGTCATTACAGAACCACCGGATCCGCTTGAAAGGTCCCCGTGGGGACTCTTTCATCTCTTGGATCCATTTGCGCAGAGTCTCGGTGTCAGGGAGAGTCTTTTCAGCAGATGAAATGGTTGGGATAAAGAGAATTCCGACCAGGAAGCCGGCGAGAAAAGCGCGCACCATTCTACGACACATGCTTTCATGAATTTGCGAAATAAGCACAATCATACCTCACCTGCCCCTGGCGCGTCAATGTGAGGAGACAGGGGAGTTACCGCATTCTTGAGGGGGCCTTCAGAAAATCCCCCAAAGACCGAGAAAGTGCTCGCATACATACTTTTTGACCCACAATTTTTGGGGAACTCCTCGTGGAGAGACTCGATGTCATTCAGGGGGATGGCCAATTGAAAACAGATCACGACCGTGGTATATGCAACAGTGTTCCGATCTTGGAGAGGACTTTGCCTTGTCATCGAGAAACGGCATCATCGCTCTCATGGGGTCAGGTGAACTGACTGCGACCATGGTGGAAGTTCACAAACAGTTATTGGCGGATTTGCCCCCTCATCCACGAGCGGTATTTCTCGACACGCCTGCTGGATTCCAGCTCAATGTCGATCAGTTGTCGCAGAAGGCGATCGAATATTTTGCCACTCGAGTGAGACAGCCCATGTCCATCGCCTCCTTTAAGTCGACCGAGGTGGCAAAGCCCTATGAAGCCGAGCAGGCCTTTCAAACGCTACGAGAGGCCAATTTTATCCTGATTGGACCCGGAAGTCCGACCTATGCCGTGCGCCAGTGGCGACAAACGGCTATTCCGGAAATCCTCACGAAACGGGTCCAGAGCGGCGGATGCCTGGTCGCTGCCAGTGCTGCCGCCCTGACAGTCGGCTCCTTTACCCTCCCTGTTTATGAGATCTATAAGGTGGGCGAAGACCTGCATTGGGCCGAGGGGATGAATATCCTTGGCCATTTCGACTTTAATCTTGTGGTGATTCCCCATTGGAACAATGCCGAGGGGGGGACTCACGATACCCGATTCTGTTATATGGGTGAGACTCGATTTCGTAAGCTTGAATCCCTTCTCCCTGAGGATGTATCCATCTTTGGCCTCGATGAACACACGGCCTGCCTCATCGACCTTGAAAAAGGGGAGGCCGAAATCAGAGGCATCGGCCGTGTGACCCTGCGCCGTGGTGGAGCAGAGATTTATTTTGAAAAGGGAGACCGATTCGCTCTTGAGGTCCTCCGCGGAGGGTTTGGCGGAAAGCAGTGGAGAGTGATGACTCCTGAGCGGCCGCATCCAGAGCGGGCCTCGGACACAAAGGAGGAGTCCTTCTGGGATAGAGTTCATGGCCTCGAGGAAGTATTCCGTGTCGGTCTCGACAAGCACGAGCCGAAAGAGGCCACGAACGCGCTTCTTGAACTTGATCGAACCATCTGGAAGGCTAAGCAAGATCTGGAAAACGAGGAGTTTATCTCCCAGGCAAGAGACGTGCTACGGGAGCTCATCGTCTGTCTCGGAGTAAAACTCGAGTCTTCTCCGGCAGACGAAGTAGATTCCCTGACCCCTCTCGTAGACGAAATGCTCGAGTTGAGGGAACAGTTCAGGCGCAAAAAACTATGGAAGGAGGCCGATGCCATTCGCGAAAGCCTTCAGCGAGCCAATATCATTCTTGAGGATACCCGGGAAGGGCCAAGGTGGCGGTTAGAATCCTGAAAAACATCTGGACGGAGACCTGGTTTTTTCCCGTGTCGCCATCCAAAAAATGGCGACCTGGGGTCCGACAGACCCCCAACGGTCCTCAAATGATTCGAAGCGAGGTAAAGTGACATGATGATCCATCCTCCTATGTCGGTTCACGTTGTGGCCGAAGGTCAGAATAGGTCTCTAAGACCGTTTTTCTCATACCTGCAATCCATCAATCACACCCGGCTAACGGTAACCCCCCAGCTCCCAGACGACCTGAGCCACTGTGATGTGATTGTCACCGCGGACACGGCCGCCTTTGCGGAGGATTGTGATCACCTCCGACAGTTCGTCAACACCGGGGGAGGGTGGTTGGGACTGGTCTGCCCATCGGAAAAGCCATTACCGCAGCTTTTCGGGGCAAAACCCAGCCCAATAGGCCCATGTACTGAATTGCGTGTCTTATTTCAAGATATGGACCACCCCATTGCCATACGTCTGCCTGACGCCATATATGTGAAGGGCCGGTACCAATCCCTCGACAAAACCGCAGAAGACTCGGAAATTGTTCTGTACGCTGACTGGCGCTATCAGCACCGACCTGTCCTGGTCAATCGCTCTGTAGGCGACGGACGCGTCGCCTGCACCACACTGGAAGCCTATAACAATCCGGCTGTCCAGCAGATTCTCTACCGAGTGTTGCGCCATCTGGCCGGAAAACCGTTCCCCAATCATCAAACCTTGGGCGTTGGGATTTTGGGCTATGCGCCATCTGTTGGCCAGGCTCATGGCTTAGGGGTCGAGGCCACATCCGGACTGGTTCTTCGGGCCGTGTGTGACGTTAACCCGGAACGGCTGAAACAGGCCCGAGAGGATTTTCCGGAGGTGAAGACCCACGCGTCACCCGATGTCCTTGGAGACGATCCTGAGGTTGACTTGGTCATTATTGCCACACCACCGAACAACCATGCGGAATTGTCCCTGAAAATAATGGCCGCAGGCAAGCACGTGGCTTGCGAGAAACCCCTGGCATTGAATCAGAAGGAAACGGCCGCTATGGTCGAGATGTCCGAAAAACAAGGGGTCCATTTGGGTTGTCACCAAAACCGGCGCTGGGATGTCGACTACTTGGCCATCAAACAAGCCCTGGCTGATGGACTGATCGGCAATCTTTTCTACATGGAGACCTTTGTCGGAGGTTTTCATCATCCCTGTGGTTACTGGCATTCCCACGATGCCATTTCAGGGGGTACGGCATATGACTGGGGAGGCCACTATTTGGATTGGATCGTGGGCCTCATGCCCGAGCCCGTAAAAGCCGTTCTCAGTACCCGCCAAAACCGCGTTTGGCCGGACACCACCAATGCCGACCAGGAACGCATCCACATCCGTTTCGTCGGTGGGCAAGAGGCCGAGTTCATGCACTCAGACATCGCCGCCCTACGCAAGCCAAAATGGTATTTGCTGGGTACAGAGGGCGGAATTGTCGGGCATTGGCGGGATGTGACAGCATACGAGATCGACCCTGTCCTCTACTTCCACGAACACGACATTCCTGCTACCGAAATGCCACCGGACTTAACCTTATACCACCGCCATCACTCCGGCCAGGTCGTCGCTCAAAAACTGGCAGTGCCCAGGCGGCAGCACCATCTTTTCCATCGGAATCTGGCCGATCACCTGCTCACAGGGGACCCCCTCGTCGCCCCGCTCAACGACTCAGTGCGGGTCGTAGCGATTCTGGAGGCGGCGGCAAGGTCAGCGGCCAGGGGTGGAACAGTAGAGGTCCTCGATGGCTGAGCGAGCAAAATGGGGCGTTTTGGGCAATGCCAATATCGCCCGCGTGTGCATCATCCCGGCGATTCAGAAATCGCGAAACTGCACGGTACACGCCCTGGCTGCGCGTTCCCCGGAGCAAGCCAAACAGGTGGTCGCAAAACATAACATTCACCACGTCTACGATGACTATGCTGCCTTGCTCGCTGATCCAGAGATCGATGTGGTTTACATTCCGCTGCCCAACCATCTCCACCAATCGTGGACACTCAAGGCGTTTCGAGCGGGCAAGCATGTTTTGTGCGAAAAACCACTCGCGTGCAGCGCGGCCGAAGCCGGAGAGATGGCCGATGCGGCCGTAGAGGCAGGTTTGTTGTTGATGGAGGGCTTTATGTACCGGTTCCACCCTCGTAACCAGCGCATCAAAAAAATGATTGCCGAGGGTGGCATCGGAACCCCACGCCTCGTAAGATCGACCTTCTGTTACAACATGGGAGAGGAACTCTTGACGAGCGGCGATAATGCCCGCTTCAAAAGGGAAATGGGTGGTGGGGCACTCTTGGACGTCGGATGCTACAGTGTGAGTGTTGCCCGCTGGCTTTTGGGCGCAGAACCAACGCAGCTTCAAGCCGAGGCTGTTTACCATCCATCCGGAGTCGATGTTCACTTTGTGGGCCTCCTGCGTTTTCCAGATAGCGGGCTCGCTACGCTGGAAGCAAGCTTCATGTCGGCATTGCAGCAGACGTACACGGTCGTCGGCAGCGAGGGGGCCATCGAGCTACCTCACGATGCCTTTATCCCCTGGGAAAAGGACACGGTTTTTACCCTGCGAAATAAGGACCAGGAAGTGGGCCAGGTCCATGTGACACCGGGTGCAGATGAGTATCAGCTCATGGTGGAGCATTTTACGGATGCAGTCTTGGGGAAAACCGCGCTCGATTTCCCGCCGGAAGAGAGTGTTCGGAATATGCGGGTACTCGATGGCCTGGCCGAAGCAGCGCAGAACGGCAGCACTGTTTATCTGTGAGACTTGAAATGTTTCCGGAGAAACCCGGCCCAGGGAAATTCAATGTGAACGCGCTGTTACCCAAATACCTTTGGGACAATTCGGTAACGGCTTGGCAAAAGTATTTCGTCAGAAGATGGGAAGGGAAGCTCTGAGCGCGAACCGTTTCAAGGAAGATCGAAAACCGGATCGTTCAAATTCTCCGGAGTGATTCTCCTCTTGCCCCCCTCGATTTCCTTGATCATTTTCACGACGCCATCGTTTATGGGGGTGGGCACCCCATGCTTTTTCCCCTGACCACAGATGTAGCCGTTGAGATAATCGATCTCGGTCATTCGTCCCCGTTCCAGTGATTGCAGACTTGAGGACTTGATCTTCCGGTATTTAAGGCCAATAATCCGGATCAAGACATGCCGTGTCAGTTCAGCCAGCGTACCCTGGCCTCGCAGAAACCAGTCGTAGTCCACCTTGCCAGCGCCACCTGGCTCCACCTTGATTCCCATGGCCTCGGCCACGGCCATCGCCTCACCCATAAGGCTGAGAAAAACGTACCTCACCTTTCGATTGGCCAACAATTCTCCCAGCCTCAAGCCGGCGATGACCCCGAGCGAGTTGATGCAGGAGTTGACCACCAACTTGGAGTATAGCTCGCCCACGATATTCTCAGATATGCGAGTGGGCATCACGGCACGCAACATCTCCTGCAGGAAGGGGAGCCGCCGATCAGCCTCGTTATCGATGTTACCAATCACGAACTCCCCTCGAGAAGTCACTTCCAGTTCCCCTGGGCCGTGCATCGTTGCTCCCCAGCCGACCACGCAGCCGACGACTCTTTCCCGACCCAGTACCTCTGCCAGTGCATGCTCGCACATGCCATTTTGGAGGGACACAACGGCTGAGGCCTGACCGAGAAAAGGCAGCAGGTCCTGAACAGCCGCCAAACAGTCATAGGCCTTGGTAGCCAAAAATACCACGTCCTTGGGCCCAGACAGATCAGCGATATCCTTTACAGCCCTCAAAGGGACGCGGTAATCCCCCTTGGCCCCAAAAACATGGAGTCCCCGGCTGGCACGTTCGACAATCTCCTGGTGCTTACAGACGATCTCCAGGTCCCAGCCCGCCCGGACCAGAAAGGCCGCCGTCACCCCTCCGATAGCTCCTGCGCCCACCACCGCAATTTTGGCACGTTCGCCCAGTTCGATGGACACGGGCAGGTTTTTAGTTCTCATGGAAAATCCGGGGGTTGGTTGGACCGGGACTCAAAATCCCGTCTGGGTGACGGGACTTTCGAGGCGTCTTCAATCCCTCATCTCTCATTCCTCTGCCACGAGAGGCAAGCTGAAATTCCCTGTGTTCCACTGGTCGTGGTGGAACTTCTGCCATTGAACGCTTGGGCGGTTTCCCACTCTAACAGGACCCGGTGTGTCCCAAACGAAGAGTTTCCCCTCTCTGCTGCAAACGACCACCTCTAGGAGACCATCGCCATCCGTATCGCCCACAGCCGGAGAAGCGGCCTGCCAGTGACCCGTGAATTTCGGCCATCCCACGGGTTCTTGCCCGAGATGGTCCATGGCACGGACCAGGTAGCCGCCACTGCCCGCGATGATTTCTGAAAGTCCATCACCGTCGATGTCCGCGATCGCCGGGTTCACGAAGAACTGGAAGTCCTCAATGATTTGGGGAAAGTTGGGGAGATATTCACCGGTTCGGGCTTTCCAGGCCGAAAGGTGGTGCTCATAGGGAATCCTGAGACCGGGAATCGCGATCGTAAGCCCGTTTCGGGCTCCTGTGGTGCCTGCGGTATACTCCAACTCGCCGTCGCGATCGAGGTCACCGAAGGAGCCACTGGTCATCGAGAAGATGGACGGGCCATCTTTTGCCTCGCTCTCAGACCCGAAATCCGAAGTCCTGCTTTTCAGGCTGGTAAAAAGACTCCCATCGGCCTTGAACAGGAAACCTGTTCCTCCAACAGAGGCGATCCCAACCTCTGGGGTCCCATCGCCATCCACGTCAGCCAGGGCCGGGGCCGATGGAACACCCTCGCCAACCAGGGGAAGCGCTTCGGGTCCTCCAGGAATCAATGATGGCACGCGGACCGGCCAACCGGGCAGAAGGGTACCATTGCTCGAGAAGGCGTATACCCTGCCGCTCATTCCGTAAACTTCATTGGTCCCTACGACCACATCCAGTAACCCGTCCCGATCCAGGTCCCCCAGAGCCGGGGAGGACACGATCCGAGCGCCTTTCGGAACGACTCGGGCCAGATCGCGAGCAAGGGCTGGCCATCCGGAGAGAAGGGTCCCCTCCCCTTTCCAGACATAGACATGTTGATCCATCGCCCCGACAACAATCTCCAGCTTTCCGTCCCCATCGAGATCGCCCAGGGCTGGCGAGGCGCCAATCCCCTTGTCTAGGACGTTATTTTTGTTTCGGTCTTCGGGCCTGGAGAACTCTGGGCTCGTGGAGACCGGAAAGCCCGGGACCAGAACGCCATAGGTGTCCCAGGCATAGACCTTCCCTTCGAGGTCGGCGACAACCACTTCTGGTTTCCCGTCTCCGTCGACATCCCCCACAGCAACACCGCCCATGATGGGGCCGTGAACCTGGGGATCGACGCCTCCATCTCTATATGCGGGAGCTTGAAGGTGATTTCGAGGGTTCTTGGGGTCCAGGCCTGGCAACAGGTCTGTGACCACGGGCCAGCCGGGAAGAAGGCTCCCATCTCCTTGATAGACGAATACTTTGCCATCGGCGGTGGCAACAATGATCTCCGAGGCTCCGTCACCGTTCAGGTCGACTAGGGCCGGAGAGGATTCCCCTGAAGCACCGAGGGCCATGGGGAATCCGGGATGGAGATCCAAATCGCGATGGATGAAAACCGTCTTCCGATCTTCGCCCATTTGGCCATTTTCATCAAAGACCCTCAATCGAAGCGTCAGGGTGAAATCGTTCGGATCGCTCGGGATCCGATTGGCAAATCCCAGAAAGGAGCTGATATCCCACTCGGCTAAAACACCCTCAAGTGGGCTTGCCAGCCGGCGAGAGATGTAAAAGGGTACAAACTCCTCTTCCAGGGGCTCCACGCCCAGGCCGTATTCGACGATGTATCGATACCACCCAGCCCGTTGGGCGGCGGTCCTTCCGGCAATCTCAACAATAGGGGTCTTCACCGGGTCTAAGGTTTCAAACCACTCGGGGTTCCAGATGTCGGCCTCAGGGGGTATAGTCCCGGGGCCGATCCGGTCGACTGCGGCCATCAGATTGACCCTTCCATAGCCGTAGTACTGATCCCATCCTGGCTGGCTGGGATAGAACTCTGAGAGATAACTCGCTCTTCGGTTAAAGACGTCATCGGCCGATAGGGTGATAATCTGCTTCACCTCGTTGACAGAGAGATCGCTATCGAGAACCCCCGCGTCCACGAGATCCCTTCCCCTCGATATAACTACGGCTCCTACCCCTCCGGCCTGGCCTGTAGCTCCTGAGGAGCAGCTATCTGTGGGAAGGCTCAGCTCCATACGACCACCGTAGTTGGCGCAACCGGAGTGCTGCATGAACGTGGTCGTCAAGGGCGCCAGCGCATCCTCCAGAGGAAGCAGGAACGAGTCAGGCACAATGGCCTTCACATTCACGAGGTGGTTATAGTTGCTGGGGAAGTTATGATGGAAGCTGTTCTCGTCAGCGGCCGAGGCCATGATGACAACCCCCTTGCCATAGGCATATTCAACAGCCTGCTGACCGAAGCGGGAATTGTTGTAGGAGCCGACTGCTGCCGCAACAACTCGGGCACCAGAATCGGCCGCATAGATAACCCCTTGGGCAAAGTCATTCACATCGACAAGGAAACTGTCCCCGATCCTGATCTCAAGGAGACTCGCACCCGGGGCAACACCGATTCCTTCAAGACCGTTGTCCCCCCCGGCAGCAGCCTCCTTGGAGCGGCCGGTCCCATGATTGAAATCCACGTTGTCGAAGGGATCGTTATCATCCTCAAAAAAGTCCCACCCGCTGACGTCGTCCACATACCCGTTACCGTCGTCATCGACCCCATCACTGAAGACCGCGATGAGATCCCCGGGATCAAGGATCCCATTTTCGTTGGCATCGAGGACCCGCGAGTCATCAACATAGTCCTGGACGTTGAACACTCCGTCCTCATTCAAGTCAAAGGTGCCAGGCGCCCAATCCCCATTAGCATCGCGGGGCTCAGACAGTTCGTTTTGGTTCAGGTGGAACTGATTCACGAGGTCCTGTTCTCCCCATTCGATCCCGGAGTCCAGAACAGCGACGATGACGTCCTTTCGCCCTGTGGTCGTCCACCAGGCCAGATCAGCACTAATGCCACTGGCCTCTCTCGTCAGGCGCACGCCCCGTGGCGTAAAACTAAAAAGGGTCCATTGGTCGTCGTAGAAAGATCTGCCCCCCTCGTCCGTCTCCCACTGATCATACTTTGGGTCGTTGGGTGGAGCCTCCGGAAAGTCGGCCTGACCCATCGGCACGGCCGCAAATGTGAGGACAAGAAAACCCATCAGAGTTACGAGAAATGAGCGACAAGACATCTTATTCCACCTCCCTCACGGCTTGAGAACGACCACAGAAACCTGCCGAGCCATCACGATGGCCACGAATATCCACTCTGACCCGGACCAGAGACTGAATAAAAGGGGTCCCTTCCAGACACAAAGCCTTACGAATCCTCCCACGATACGGGAGCGTTCGCCTCTTCCTCTGAAATCAGGTCAAAATACCGCCCCATCCAATAGACAAAAAGGTAGTCTTGACCAGAATGCTCGACACTCATCCTCTCAGAGGTATCGGTCAAGATCGCTTTCCTGAAGTAGTCACTCTTCCAGTAGTGAGACGATATCGTCTGATTCGGAATAGGCTGGACCTCATGGGTATCCTCGGTCAACAGATTTGAGATTGTCCGCTTATCGTCGGGAAACATTCTGAGTGTCTCAAGAGCGTCTGCGAGTTCCTCTGAAGACACCTCTGACAGGATGGCCTGGATGAATGTCATGTAACTTTTGAGTGAGTAACGAAGGAACTGCCACATCTTGTCCAGGGCGTATTTCACGTAGCCGAGGGTCTCCGCATCTTCCTCATCTGAATTCAGATACAGGGCAAAGGCGTTTGTATAGATAGCTTGGTCGTCACTATAATGGTCAAAAGCGTTCTCTCGCCCCAGTCGGGCATAGAGATCTCCCATTTTCCCCAGGGTGACCGCCACCGTCCTGGCTGCCCCCGCCCTGATGAGTCGGTCATATTCCCTCGCACAGCTCTCATCGCCTGTGGCCTCACAGGAACGGAGCATGGCGAGGAGTTGGAGGCCGTCGAACCCGTTGACGCGCCAATCGTTTAACCGCCCGAACTCTGTAACGTTCCCGTTCTTGTCAATGATCCGGTATTGATTGTCAATGAGGTAATGGGCAATGTCGACCAGGGTTTCGCGAACCAGTGTGCTCGTTTCCGGAGCAAGGGAGATGGCACCACGGTCTTCGAGGCCAATAACGGTGGCCAGTCCGAAAACGGCCTGGGCGTAGTGGTCTTTGGCGACACCGTTTCGGAACCAAAAACCGTTTTCTCCCTTCTGCCAGTATTTGGTCGGGTTATTTTCCTCGGTTGCCATCCACGGAAGCGGCTCGTCGCCATCATATTTGAGATAGGCACGACCCAACAGGCCAACGATTCCCGTCGCCGTAAAATTCGTTCGCAGACCTTCCACGGATTCATGGAGCAGCGATTCGATCTCCGGGACTGCGCCCAAATGAGCAAGTCTCATGGCGAGACCAGCCATCCAGTGGGCGTGCCACGCGGGAAGGTCTGCTGCGTTGTGAGATTGTTGATAGTTTACAGGATCGGAAAATGGCAGGTAGGATCGGTAAAGCAAATATCCCTGCTCATTGAGATGCCGTTCTAGGATGACGTTGAAAAGGATGGTTTCCTTCTCCGACAGAGAAACCGTCGGAAGCTCGTAGATTGGGTCAATATCGGCTACCGGCGGGACCTTGATCTTATTTCTGTTCGATCCTGGAGTCGCACAACTGGCCAAAATCGTCAGACAAAAAAATACGGAAAGCAATGCCACCCTGACCTTCCGTCTACCCATGACATACCTCCCAGTGATAGTTTGCTGCAATTCGTCGTCTAACTCCTCGGAAATAGACTCATCCCACGATACGCCTCGCTAACCCTTAAAGCTCCTGCAATAGGATCTATGGTCGCAATAGGGTAGCCCTTTCAATGTTCTGGCTCTTCCGTTTAGAGACAGATTCAATAAGCAAGTCAATCGATCCAGATCGGCGAAGAGATTGCTTCGTCATGGCGGCCGTTGCCATCATTGTCGTCGGTTTGTCGCACGATTACATAGTAGTAGTCTGAACCGGTACGGAAAGGGTCAGTGAACTCTTCCAGAATGCTCTCACCCGAAACAACCCGAGTCTCCAACAGGTCTCCATTGCGATAAAGCCGCACCTCTTCGAAACTGTCTTCGCTTTCATCCCAAGCCTCAACCGTAAAGACTCGCTGTACGCCAGATAGCCTGGCCCCCATCGGGTAGCCCTGACATCGAAGGTCGAGAAAAAGGTCCTTGTCCTCGGTGGTATAGAACCGGCGGTTCCGATAGGCATCGATGATATTCTCCCGGGTGAGATCCTCGGCCAGCACCGCAGTGCGAAAGTCGTTGCGCGTGCCCCAATTCGGACTGTGGTTGTCCTGTGCCCCAAAAGCGCCGAGGTACCACCCTTGCAGGTTGCCCTCGTCCCAGTAGCTGTCATCGCTGAACCACCCGCCGGCGTAGTAATACATATCGAAGCTGTCATTCCCGTTCCACAGCTCCATGCCCACCATTTGCGGTGCGACGTCTGGATAGAGTTCCATGTGTAAGAACTCCCGGTTCAAGAAGTCGTAATCCCCGGGATGGTTGTACCGACCGAACCCTTCAGGGCGATCGGTTATCCAGTCGTAGAGCCGTCTGATCGAAAAGAGGGTGATGGTATCGGTGAAGTCAGAAGTATTGATTACATTGATGTGCCCCAGGAAGGGGTTACTCCACTCAAAACCCCAGAGGGTCACGTAGGTGCCCGGGTCGTAGAGCGCCTCAGCAGCATCGACCAGCTCTTCCCACTTGTTCTCCCAGGGCCAGATCCGCAGAAACTCACCGTGATCGGTCAGGGCGAAGAAATCGAGCCCTCCCTCCTCATGGGCGAAGGCGTAGGCCTCCACAGGGTCTCCTTCGCCATCTGAGAGTTCGCTATGGGCGTGAAGGTAGCCAAAATAAGTGTCATATTCGACGTGTGGCACGGGAGGCTCGGCCGGGAGTTGTTCTGGCAGATATTCCATCCCTCCGGCCTCAGCCATCTGGTTGATGCTTTCTATGATTTCTGAGATCGGGACAGAAGCCAACTCACGGGCTATTCTTCTTACCTCCGGATCGACCCGGAAGTCAGAGATCCTGACCCGCCTGACAAAACCGCGGCACTGAGCCCACGTGGCATAGGGACTCTCCCCACGCAAAGCCACGGACAGGACCGTGCTCCGCCTCATCCCAATGCCTTCATGGAGTTTACGTAGGAGGAAAAACTCCAATGGGCTGGGTGCCCGCACCTGGGCCAGCATGTAGGAGAGAACAACGTGTTCGTTCCACGAAACCGTCTCCACATAGCCCGGTGAATCGAGGAATTCGATCAATCGCTCCATCCTCTTTTGAGTCCACTTGTTCATCCACTGCTGAATCAAACCCGGCTTCTGCTGCTCGAAAGCGTCTATGCGGCCAGCACGCAGCAGCACTGGAACGGCCAGCAATAAAGCTAGCAACCCGACGACGATTGTTCGTTTAATCCATGACCTCTTCATCGCACCTACCTTCCTGTGTCTGGGGCCTCAGTCACCCTACCATAGATGTATTTTGAATTCCAAATACCCACAGGTTCCACCATAAAGAGACAGAAGCGGCATTGTCAAGAAAAAAACAGGGGGAGTTTCCTCAGTTTTGTGGACCCTCATGTCCCTGAGGAACGTTTGCGGAAGCGTTGGGGTACCCATCGAGGATGAGCAGGAGGGGGAAACCCCGCCTTTAGAGCGGGGAAGGGGCAGGTATTCCCCACCTGCGAGTCCGGAGAGGGTCAACGCGAGAAGAAGGGAGCGAAGGGATATGAGGGTCCCATCTAAAGATTCAAAATTGTCGTGAAACATCAGAAGGTTAGAAATTCCTTGCTTTGAAAACTCAGGAAACTCCTCAAAAACAGACCTCATGACTTGGAATGAAAATACTTCTCCAGGTAGGGGAGAAAAGGGGTGACCCCTAATTCTACCTAGGTGGGACTTATCGAAGCGACCGCGATCGCGTCTGCCAGGTCCTTTGGATCTGGTCTGTCTATTTGACCAAAAGACTCCATTGCCTTCAATTGCCTATTGAGGATGTCACTGGTCAGTTGAAAATCTCTGGGCCTTTCTTTTAATTCCGGGATTTGCCCCCAATTATCACGGAGTTCCAAAAGTCCATCGATCACGTTCTCAGGGAATCCAGCCTCTTGAGCCAAACGGGCCGTGTTTTCGATGGATTCTCGTGGACTCAAGACCCCCCGGGTTCCACTCCTGGAAACTGTGGCAACACGTTCGGGACGAAAACCGTGCAGTTCCTCATACAGGGAAACTTCTTTTTCAAAATTAGCTTTGTAAACCCGGATAAGGTCATACCTGTGGTCCTCTGTCAAGTCGGGCGATATTGCCAATTGCTGAGCGAGCTCCATCAAGATCCTGTGAGCATTTGCCTGGTCTCCTTGATAGATTTTCGTTTTCACATCTTCCCACAATTTTTGAAAGGGAAGCGCACTATAATCACTCCTTGCCGCAAGGTTCTCAATGCGAATCAGACAGTAATCGTATTCTCTCAATGCTTCTATGGATCTTCTGTCCTCACCTATCAATAACCGATTATGCTGAACCCAGAGGTTGTCGATAGCGATTTTATTCTCCGGACAGTTGACGTAAACAAAATAACCTTCCCTGAATTCATTTGAATCTCCCGATCTATCGTTAAACACATCCCGGGTGCCCAACCGAAATTGCACCTGTTTCATGCCCAAGAGGTCTTCAAGTCCACGACTCAAGGGTCGTGCAATATTGAGATACGTTGAGAGTACTCCAGAGTCAAAAGAGCCCACCACGGTTTCGAGAAAACCAAAAAGGCTCTCCGCTAAATTGTCTACCTCGACGCGAAATAAACCAACGAAAAGAGAAACGTTATCACCCGCATAGGGTATAGGTCCAGCAACCCTCGTGTTGTAATATTGAACTTGCTCACCCGCTACGTATTGCTCTATCTCCTTGAGAAGCCTATTGCCGACAAAAAAGGGAATCGTTTGTCTTTCACCTGCGTAGATGAAATCGCTGATGACGATACCCAATGGGACAAATCCTTGCCAATATTCCCTCTTATCCCTGAGAAACATTTCAGACAAACGAATTTGAAAGTAGCCCTTGTGAGGTTCGAAAGCCTTGGATGAAAATCCTTCATCGAGAACATGATTGTCCGGGATTCGGCTGTAAAATTTGTGCTCCGTCCGTGTCCTCATCACTCTATCAATAAACCCGATTAAGTCCATGTCCACTCCTGCGTCCCTATCCTGAGGCCTTAAGCTGCATGACCAGCATGGGAGCCGCCCAGATTTTGTTCTTCTTATGGGCTTCGTGCATACGCTTCCTGGATTCGAGGAAGGCGTACTCCAATGATTTATTTCCCCCCACCAGATGATCATAAAAGAACCTGGTATATTCCTCCGCGAGTTTGTCCTCAATATCCCAGCGGAAGCCAACGATGGCGGGAATATTTTGGCTGGCAAGGGCAAATACGAAATCCTCCTCGGAACTGCGACAGCTACTCAAGTAAACAAACCTGTTTTTTGCGTCNNGTCGGAGTCATAGTATGAGTGCCCTGCATAGTGCACAAGATGCCATGTGTCACTTCTGAGGAGATCCTTAAGGGTCTCAGCAAAAGACTTATTCTCCTTCCTTTCTTTGTTACTCTCTTCTACCTTTTGTTTGTTGATTCTCTCGATCCTTCCCACCCTCAACTTACCCTGGTTCCCTGTTTGATACTTCTTCAGATTGTCTTCAAGGAAATTGCACTCCCCCTCTAGGTTGCCGAGGGCTTCTAAATTCACCTTCTCATGATTAATTCTCACAGGCCCGCTGGTAGACGCCTCGACAATTAAACAGTTGATCGGTCTTTCCCGTGTCTCCTCATCCTGAAATAGAGGGGCCCTCAGACCCGGGAATTCCTTTGCCGTGCGATAGATTGGAGCATGAAGCATCCAATAGTCATCGCATACGTCGCAGAGTCCAAATAGAGCCTCCAGGGCTATAGGGTGAACCGTTTTTTCAACCATGAATCGAATCCGAACATTTTGCAAACCTCCCAGCTTGCCAGCTTGTTGAAAGAAGAAAGGGCCAACCTTAGGATTGTTCTGAAAAATCTGCGTCATCAATTCTTCCCCAATATCCTGCAACTCGTCTTGCCAGGCCGGGTGTCCCTCGATATGCCTGGATCGTTTCGCCAATTTCTCAATCCTCCCTCCGTCAATCGCAAAAGTAGCCCTATCTAGACCACACTCAAAATTCACACCCTGGAAAGAACATTCTCCAGTGTTTCTGTTAAGGTCCAGAGTTATATCCACATCGAGTCTCTTCGCTTTGCCTTTCTCCTCTCCCTCGAATCTCCCCAATCCTAAGATTTTCTTGGATTTCTCAATCAAGTCCTCTTGCCACTCTCTCGAATTCTCAAAAACGAACTGGCATTGAAAAAGACCGTTTATTGCTTTAATCACCCTCTCATCTGCTCGACTCAAAAGAAGTATGCTGGGGATCTTTTTTCCTTCCCCTTGCAGTGACTGTACAAAAGCGAGTCCACGATTCTCTTCTGTTTTCTCTTCTGTTTGAAGAGGCGTTTTGTGCAAATTCGTGATGAGCAAATCGTATTTTCTGCCTGTCAGTTTTTCCCTCGCCTTTGCCTCACTTGGGGTTACTTTAACAGATAAATCCCGGCCGATTTTATCGATTAATAGATCCTCGACGAGGTCTGCCTGCTCCGTATCGTCAAAAATGAGTAAGATTTTGGCACTCATAGTTCACTTCCTTTTTCAAGGGTGCGGAGATCAATCCGGAACTTTATCATTTCCCCTTTCCTCTCTGGTTTGTGAAACGTGCCTTTATGGTTTTTTATGAATTTTCTTATAACAGGCTCACCTAACGCCATCCCCGTGATGGTTTTAGAGACCAAACTCTTCTTCGCAATTTTTTCAAATTCCTCATTCTCAGGCCCTGGGAAAAAGCCGCTGATTTCTATTCTGAGCCGGCCAGGCAGATTCGAAACCCTGAACCGAACCTTTCGGTCTTCTGATGCGAATCTCAACAAGTAAGATAGAATCGTCTCAAAGCAGAAAGAGAGTTGGAATACATCACCTCGTAAGTAGGGCATGACCTTGTCCAGCTTGAAATCAATCCGATCTAACTCACCCCTTGGAAATCCTGCCTTAATGGTATCGAGTACTTCTGGCATATCTAAAAGCAACTCGTTATACGGAAGCACTGCTTCTGTTTTGTCATAAAGGGCAAGCCGGTCATAGGTGAGTTCTACCTTTCGCAATTGTCTTATGGCCCTGTCGAGTGTTTTTAAGGCCTGACTGTCTTCGCATTCATCCATAAGCCTGTCTAACCAGCTTTGTGCAAGTGTGAGTGGGGTCGTTGTCTGAGCAGAGATCTCATAATACATCTTGCCTAAATACTCCAGTTCTTCCACACGCTTCTGTACGGATAAGTCCTTAGCGATGAAAACTTTGCCGCCAAAATCCTCTGGCAGCTTAGAGGCTGATAAGAGCACATGTATCTCACCTCCATTCTTGCGGCGCAGGCCAACCTCATAGCTCGGGAGGTATTTGGCCTTCATAATATGCTCAGCCTCATCCTCATTCCGGAAATAATCCCTAAGTGGGGTACCCGTCATTTCCCCTTGCGAGTACCCAAGGATTATTCTGGTGGCTGGGTTGACCTGGTTGATATTGCCTGTACTGTCGGTGACAATAACCGCATCGGAAGCAGACTGCAGCGTCGCATTGAGAAAATGGTGCAACCAGGATCGCTGGAGGAGTTCACTCACCTCGCTAATCACGCCATCAAGGGCTTTCTCCTCGTCTTTTGAAAAGGCATTTTCGCGGGGGTCTTCTACGTTGAGAAGCCAGCAAACTCTGCCATCCCTGATGACCGGCAAACAGAGCTCCGAGACCGCGCCCTTGATGGTTGCCCTGTACACGTCTTTCCACTTAAGATCTTGCACATTACCTATGTTGACAGGCTTTTTCTTCCGGTAGACATAGCCGAGAACACCCTTGTCTAGTGACTGACTGTAATTTCTGGGCAGGCGAAATGCTTTAGACCTAATCCTCTCGCTCAGCAGACGCGCCACATGATCTGCCTCATCGATGAGGAACAGCGACACGTTCTCCCATTCATAGTGCTTACCGAGTTCAGTAACAATAATTTCAGCGACTTTCTGAACATTGTTGGCAGCCGACGAAATGTTTCTAATCAGGTTGAGCCGAAACTCGAGGTCTTCCCTTTCCTCGTAATAGATTGCCGTGAGTACTGCCTTGCTCAGGGGCAAGGCTTCAATCAATTCCACATGCCGCTCATCATACGCATCTTTTGCCCGGCTATAGATGGTTACGGACCCCACAACCTTATCTTCCCTAATGACCGGGTAATAAATGAACGAATTGAAGCCTGCATTCACAATTTTCATGAACTCCGGATCTTTTTTGAGAAACTCCCATCGTTTCTGAGCCAGGAAATCCTCTAGATTTCCGGATTCGATCCTCTTTCGGTTGAGAAATCTGCGAGACTGCGGAGAAATCACCCACCAGCGTCTCTGCATTTCCAAGCGTCCTGATGGAAGGTATTGCAGAAGCCCACGGGCATGTCTCATGTCCGAACTATAAATTCCAAAGCCGGCATAATCGAAAGGTATGACACGCTCTACCTCCCTGGCCAATGCCGTGAGAAGCTCTTTCTCGTCTCGAATCGTTTCAATATGTCTATGGATGGCTTCCACCACCTTTTGAACGGCCAGGTTCCGAACGATAGCCACGGTTCCGATGATATTCCCCCCCAGGTCAGTCTCTGGAGACGCCGAAACCATCACTGGTATCCGCTTTTTGTCGCTGAAACGGGTAACTTCCACTTCATATTCATTACTCAGTCCTCTTTTGCGCTTCTTGAGCTGCTTTTCAACAATTCCAAGGTTCTTTTTGTCCCGGAACACATCTTTGAGGGTTTTCTTCTCGAATCCATCTAGCCCCAGCATTTCAAGGGCCTTCTCGTTCAGATAGGTGATCTCTCCACTCCGATTTACTTTCGCAACACTTAAGGGGGACTTATCAAACACTTTATTGCCTACTTCCATCTGCCGAGAAAGATCTACCATACAGGCGTACCCCCCCCTGTGTTTGCCGCCGATGATAAGCGGACCAATCTCCACACCAACCGGTTTTGATTGGCGATCACTGGTAATCAATCGAAGTTCACGTAGATCTGGTCTACTTCGGCGTTTTGGGGAAAGCGTCTCTCGGACAAATTTCCTCTCTTTGCCTTTAAAGAACGAACTCAGGTTTTTTCCCGCAACCGATTCATGTCCCATAAGTTGCTTCATTTGCTGGTTTGCATGGACTATGGTTCCTTTTCCATCGATGCGACAGAACGCTCGATCACCACATTCAGTGATGTATTCGTAGACCTCTGAGGTCTCTTTAAGAACTGCTCCAAGGACACTGGACAACCTCCGATGGACGATGTCCATATTTCTGGAGAGACCTGACCACTTGGCCCCGTTTGACCCTCTCCAAGCGCTCTTTATAGATTCTTCGAGACATGTAACTTCCAGGAAAAAATCGAAAATCGTGTATTCTTTTGTCCTGATCCTATCGAGAATTGTGTCCAGGTTTGTCCTCCCAATTCGTGCTCTGCCTGGCAACAGCCTCAGCAATAGGGAGAGCAGATCCCTTTTTTCCTCTTTGTGAGCGAGAATAGTAGCTATCTTCTGATCAGACGTTTTACCCCATTTCTTTTTCAGAGCCCCGAGCCAACCATCATAAATCTCGACTTTCTTCAGGTCGATGAGGCTTGCGATCATTCTAGCATTTGGATTTTTCTTGTCTTGGGAACTCATCTTAACGACCCCCTTTTCTATCGCCTAAATGCCATGAACGCGAGCATGCCATGCCAAAAGGGAGGGGATTTTCTAACCCCTACTTGGCAATGAATATCTATGGATCGCTGAGAGAACACTTGCGGTTACAATGGATGCACTTATCAAACAATAAGGTGCCTGTCTGGGGCGGCCTGAAATCGCCGTGGCCTGATTGCGGGCAAGATCTAAGAGTTGTTCTAAAGGAGAAGGCGTTCGAGTAAAGAGGAGAGTAGGAGTTCAGACGGCTCGAGTCAGGTAGGTTTTTCCCCTAGAGCTCCAGGTTCTACGAGCGAACGAGGACCTTTCCTAGAAGCTTGCCCTGCCCCTTTGTCCATTTCCGTCGTCTTTATGTCAAGTACCGTCAACGCCTATCAATACCAGGAAAGGCTAATTCTGTCAAGAAAATGGATGATGTGAACTGGGACTGACAACGCGTTCAGACAACCGGTGTCAAAAATTGTTAAGGACTATGAATTCGTTTCACAGTGGCGTCAATACGAGACAAACCCCTTTCCCCTAACACGCCAATATTGTTCGTATTTTCATTTTGATCCATGCTGGCACATCATCTGCATAAGAAAACAACAAAAGAAATCCTTTGATCAAGCCAAACCATCTGTGAGGGTGGGACGGAAAGCCACGGGACCCGACAAAAGGGTCAGCCGGGTTGCCAGGGGAATCAATAGCAACGCCTAAGGCCGGGCTTTCCGTAAACAATTGGGTGCCCGGTTTTTTGCATGGATACGAGGGTGAGCATCGACACTGTGCAAAATCTATGGCGTGGACTGAATAGGCGGACAAGATGCAGAGATATGTGACCTGGACCCTATCCGCGGGTTGCCTGGTTGGAACGTTACTCCTCTTCCTTTTCTTTCCAGATTCTCTACGAAGTTGGTGGGGCACCACCTTTCAGGGGGGGATCGTGCGTGGGCTTCCCCATTTACCTGTCCTGCTTCTTGCGATTGCCACCTTTTGGGGATCCCACGCACGCCAAGACAAGGTAACCCTCCTGGCCCTTCTTCTCATAGGGACTCACGTGCTTCTCTCTTTTCCTTTTCCAGATGGACTGAACTCTGAAGCGCTCAGACAGGGACTCGCGGTCTTTCTGCCATGGGCGTTTCCCCTCCTAATGATCTGGCCTGAAGCAAGCCTCAAGAGCCCATGGGGATGGGGACGCCTTGGAGCAACCCTTTGCATTGGGGTGGGCGCATTACTTTGGGCCTCGAACCATGATCTCTATTCATTCTGCGCAGTTCATCTGGCCACGATCCCCGGTGGGGTAAAAAGCCTCTCGCCGCTACTCGCGCTGATAACCCTGTGGGTCCTCTCTGCCACGGAGGGACCTGGCATGGGGTTATCCTGGACCGGGTCGCTGATCTCACTGGGCCTTGCCTCCTTGCAAGGGGAGACCCTATGGCCTACGTCTGTTGCAAACGCGCCATGGCCTGTTTTCCTCTCCTTCAGTACCCTTTTCCTTTTGGGTGGCCTGTACGGGGTGACCTGGAGGCGAGCCTACCTGGACGAATTGACAGGGATACCGGCCCGTCGGGCCTTTGAAGAAAGTCTCCCGAGACTGGGGAGAAAGTACGCCATCGCCATGGTGGACGTCGATCATTTCAAGGGCTTCAACGATCGCTATGGACATCAAATCGGAGATCAGGTGCTCCGGTTCATCGCCACCCGTCTCAAGAGGCTGCCCTTCGGCCAAGCCTTCCGCTACGGTGGCGAGGAATTCGCAATTATCATGCCCGGAAGGAGAGTCCATCAGAGCCTTTCGATGCTAGAGGATCTTCGCAAGTCCATAGAAACCTCAAACTTCACAATTCGCGGAGAGAACCGACCTGTCGAAAAGCCGAAGCATAAGGATCGACCTTCTGGCGGAACGGAACAGGTCAAAATCACCGTGAGCATTGGCATTGCAGGGCGCAGCCCTCTCCATCCTTCAACCGACGATGTCGTGAGGGCGGCCGACGAGGCCCTCTACCACGCCAAAGAGACTGGAAGAAACCGGGTTGAGCACAACGGACGTAGAAAAGGTCAAGAAGGGGTTGCAAAGCGGATGAATTGCGTTGTTCAGTACTCGGGGCCATAACGGGGAGGAAAGCGCCAAACGCGCTCCTCTCACCAACTCCGATGTATCAGAGAGGGTCGACGTTTTTTTTCTCTCCTTCCGGCTATCAAACCGATCAGCAGGGCACTCAAGAATACCAGGGCACCTGCCAGGAACCATCTCACCTTCTGGGAGGATTTCAGGTCCTTATTCTCCTGGGTCAATCTCTGAACTGTTTTCTGGGTCGTTTCCAGGTTCGACTGCAAAACCTCGTGTCTCTCCTTCAATTGGATAAAGTCAGATGACTCCTCCCTCAGGGAGTCAAAGCCTGCTTGCACCTCCTTGAGGGTTTTTGAGGTCGTTTCCAGTTCTCGCTGAAGCTCTGATTCTCGGCGAGAAGATTCCCTCAATCTCTTTTCAATCAGGGTCAAATTTTCTTTGAGAGAGGCGTTTTCTCTTGACAGGCCGCCCACCTGGAGCTCCCAAGGTTGACGGTCGATCAAAAACCGGCTCAGAACCCAACCCTCCTCTTGCCTCCCCTCGGGGTTGAGACGGCGAACGCGGGTCCATTCGTCTCCAATTTCTAATATCTCTAACGGCTCACCCGATGAGAGCATCGTAATGATTTTGTTTTCCGTACCGGGCCCAGTGCGCAGTGTGATTTTAAAAGAGTCTGTCACATAGCCGGTGGCTGCCCAACTCAGTTGATCGCTCAAATACAGCCCGAGGATAATGGCCAAAACGATTCGGAATTTCTTCATTCTCATGCCCCCCCACCCTTTTTCAGGTCTGTCTGGCCGGCTCTTCTCCTCCTCATTCCATTCGTCTATGGGATATTTCCGAAGGGATCTTCTTGCGAACCTGCCCCATTCACGTCTGAAGGACTTGCCATTTCGATTCTCGCCTTGATTTCCTCAAGCTGGCCCTGCAACATATCAATTTGATCTTGGGTCAAATTATCGAGCTTAAGGGCCTGATAAACAAAGCCGGCTGAGTGCTGGAAGTGTCCCTTCTTGAAGTAGCACTTTGCCAACATGAAAAGGCTGTCCACCATCCTAATTCCCTGGTTGTGGGCTTTGACAAACTCCTTGATCGCTTTGTCGATCAAATCCATCTCGTAATAGGCAATTCCCAAATTGTAGTGAAGGTCGGGATCATCTTGATCCAAGGATTCCATGACAGGCTCGGTTTGATCGGGATGCGCGGACTTCTCATGAGGATCGCCTCCTTGAGCACCAGAGGCCATTGTTCGGATATCCTTTTCCCCGGGGCTTTGAGGTGTGTCTCCAGTCAGGGGATCATCTGTTGACGGGGCGATCTCGTCATCGGACATTATGGTTTCGAGAACATCATCCATCTGAATGGCGTTCATATCGATCTGTTGCTCCCCTAGTGGGGGTAGCGAATTATACTCTGCCGTGACATCGCTCTGCTGAAACACATCCTGGGCGTCTCCTTCGTCTGGTTCCTGCTCTCGAGATCTGTAAGGGTCCCCTTGTCTACCCTCCCGATCAGGCTCAGCTGTACCACCCGACTCCGTGTCTGCCGAAAGAGGGCTCATCAGATCTGGTGGATGTCCTACAGAGGCCTCACCTGGCAGCACTCTAGACGTCTCATCGTCAAGGGATTCCGTGTGAGCCATCTCGGTTGCTACTGCCTCGAAGTCGATCCTCTCGGGACTTTCTACTTCTGCAGGGCTCTCTCCCTTTTTCTGGCGAGGGGCTTCCAACGCCTCTCTGGACACATCCTCTCGCGTTTTCGTCTGAAAAGCCTTTTCATAGGCTTTTCTCGCCTTTCCCAGGAGTTCTTCAGCCTTTTCAAACGCAGCCAGGGACCTTTTGCTCAAGGAGCCACCATCCAGGGTTAAGATCCTCTTGTACACGGCAATCGATTCAAGATCGAATTCATGAGCGCTGAGTTGCTCTGCCGCAATCTGGTATTGCTGAATCGCCGATTCCCGATCACCAGTCTCCACATAGAGACCTGCGAGCTTCACCCGGCTCTCCGTGTCCTCTGGATTTTCCTCAAGTCCTCGAACCAGCCGTTTGATATCACCCACGACCTTCTTTTTCTTTTTTGAACCAAATATTTTCATGATCCGTTGGAAGATGAATTTCCTGGTATGATAGAGAAACTTTTCCAAAGGACAGCACTGCACAAGCCGTGCCAAACCATCTCTCCAATCCCGGACAAAATGTCAGAAACTCACCCACACATCCTACCCTTCTCGCCACCCCGATGCAAATAGGGCAAGCGACATCCCTTTGACCTCGGACTCCGTTGCGCAGGTGATCTATTTCGGGTTTTGAAGCAGTTTTGGGAGGCAATGGGGTGGGACATCCTCGAAAAATAGTTTGGCTCCGTCTCTACATTCCGAGACGTTCCGCTTCCAACCGCATTGTCGGGATATCCACCAATTCTTCCAGAAGAACATCAGATATCAAGTCCCAGACCTCAGGGGGCAGTTCAACCTCTTCGTCCGAATCCCCATCGTCCGGATCTCTGAAAAGGAAGAGCAGTTCGGTCAGTCCCGAGGCTACATAATTCGGACCGGGCGCCCAGCCATCCCCATCCTGGTCGACGTAGGGATCCATGGCATGTACACGGGAGAGATCATAAGGTGGAGCGTTGAAGCCCATGATGGCATTTATCTCTTCGAGCACGAAATTCGCAACGATCGACTGACCCGTGTATCCCGGGTGAACACCGTCCAGGGTGAAGGCACCCCCCCGAGTCCATTTCCGGCTCAGCACTTCGCCGTTGACGATAACCTCGATTTTGCCGGTCAGGGCGTCGTTCAAGAACCGACCAATGTCAACAAGATGGAAATTCGAGCCCCGCGAAGAAACAGCCATCTTGATGGCCGCATTGAAGCTGTCGATGCGAGACATGATGAAGCGCTGCTCCTCTTCCGAGAGGACGAGACCGTCCCGCTGTTGCCCATCTGTTTCCAGAACCTGGTTAACATAATCCACCGAATAGCCAGAATCCAAGAGGGCATACATCAAGCCGAAGGTTAACAGGGAGATCCGGTCACCCTGGAGCGGATCTGTAATCGGCTTCCCGGGTGGAGCTACCCGTTTGAAGGTTGGAGAAACCGTATAGTCGGGATCCAGCTTTTGGAGGTAGAACTCGAGGTCATCGGAATCAAGTAAATAGCCAACGGCGCTGTAGTAGGGCAAGGTCAGCACGAAATAGTCCACGTCCACGCCCGAAGGTTCAATTCCGGTTCCCAGCCGGTTCAGCAGGTGGTCGTATTGTTTCGCGAAATCATCCAGGTCCGTCAAGTTCCGTTCGATGGCAGCTTGGGTGTAGGGTTCAAAAGAAACTGCGCCCATAGTTTGTCCAAACTCCAGTAACACCTTCAAGAGAGGTTTGATCTCAGGCCCAATTTCATCCAGGGGAATCGGTATAAACTCCGGATTGCTCCCGCCAGCCCCAAGAGCCGCGGTCCCCGAGTCGTTGTTGCCAACCCAGAGGATCACCAGGGCCCTCTCGATGTCTGCCTGAGGGGCGCCTTGATCCAAAAGCCAGATGGCAGAGTCGATTTGAGACACGAATTTTCTCGCCAAGAGGTTGATGGGATACAGAACCTTGTCGCACTTGTCTCCGAGTCGTGCTGGATACAGCGTGTCTGCCATGTGTTCTCGAGAAAAAAAGGATTCGTCAACGCCGGCCCGTTTATAATACTCGATCCCCTCCAGGGAGAAAGCATCGGCACCGTCCACGCCCAGATTCGTCGGTACCACATAAGGTCGAATGCGATTCTCTTGTATGTCGAATAGGGGCTGACGAAAGTGAAGGGCGACACCCTTCGAGAGGGAGAGCGCAATTCTATGAAGATAGGCATTCAAGGTGTTAATCCAGTTATTTGTGCCGTCCATGGTCCCATGAGTCAGGCTATCACCCATACCGATCAATAGAAGACGAGGCGCTCCCGTAAGACCCTGCGGGACCTCTCGTCCCGCCACAAGGGTTTCCGCAGTTGCCGTCGTGAGCTGGTCAGCACCCTGAGCCAGTCCACTGCTGCAGGACCACACAAGTGATAGGCAGATCTCAAGACTCAAGCCGATGCGAAAAAGTCGCCTCCCCAACTTATGCGCCCCTTGTCTCCTTGTGATCGACTCTCCATATTCAGAAGAAAAGCTAGGAACATCGCTGTGATCTCTCGGGTCCTCCCGTTTCGACCAAGAGAACCCGTTTTTGTATAATTGGCGAGGCCAGCATAGGGGAAATGCGGCTGAATGTCAAGGAGAAGGTTGGTTATACAGCAGAAACCCAAGAACCAGCCATACAGAGAAGAGGATCGACACAAAAACCAGAATACCAACGTTTCCGGGAGAGGTTCCAGGTTCCAGCACAGAGATTTTGGGGCTTTCAGAACCGCAAAAAGACCCAGATCATCATTAACACCCCGGCCCCACTAAATGGGTGAACCGAATCCATACCGTAAGATGAATAGCGCGGCTGACCAGCTCAGAATGGATCTTCGTATGTTCACTTTTCTTCGGATTTTCTAAAACAATCCAAGCAGATAAGATCCTTCTCCGGAGGAAGAGCGACCTCCATCATCAGCTCTTTTCCACAGGACGCGCAGACCGCCTTAAACGTTCTCTTGTATACCCGCTTTTTGGGACTCCTCCGTGGAGGGGGCCGTCTCCTTCTAGCCATTTATGTTAACTCCTGAAAGTGGCCTCTTTCCATCTGCCGCCAACGCGTGAAGAGGGTCGCTGCGGATGAAAAGACCCCGGGAGATTTGCATCCTCCCGGGGTCTAGGTGACTGCTTTAGGATCACGAACTCTTGACCACGTTAACAGCTTGCGGGCCCTTCTCGCCTTGGGAGATGTCGAACTCGACCTCATCCCCTTCATAAAGTACCTTGTAACCGTCCTGCTGAATGGATGAGAAGTGCACGAATACATCATCACCATCGTCCCGGGAAATGAATCCATAGCCCTTTTGCTCGTTGAACCATTTGACTCGACCCTTGGTCATGCCCTGTCACCTCCTTCCTTTTTTGTACTGATAAGATGCAAGAGTCTAGCCTTGGTTCCATAACGAAAAACCGCATAAGCTTAGAGAGCTATGCGGCTTGCCTCCATTCCAAACCAGAACTCTTTACACTTACAGAACTAAAATATCCATTTTCGACCTGGCTGTCAATGGCAAATAAGAATGTCCCATTTGTCTCCACGGTTTTTCGGGCAGTTTTTCTGATTGAGAAATATCGAACAATTGAAAAATTCAATAGAAATGTTGCCCAAATCATTTTGGAGCAGTTCCGTGACAGCTTTGCAAGATTACTTCTCCCTCACTCCCACTCTCTATCTGGTCACGAGATGGGCGGGGCTCAACCCCGCTTGACTCCTCAAGGGTTTCGTGCCAAACTTGTCCTGAAATGGATCTGACTATAGGTTCATCGACGAAGTCCCTGACCGTTTCGCGATAGACAAGCCACCAGATCAGACGTGACACAGAGACACCCATGAGAAAGCTCTATCAATACACTTTTGTGATTTTGATCATGGCAATGCTGACATCCGGCGGCAGCACACTCGCTACGAGTCGCGGTATCAGTATCATCTCTACGGAGGGCCAAAGTCTGGATCTTTATCGGGATTACCAGGCGGTTGTGGTCGGGATCAGCAATTACGACTGGTGGCCCAAGCTTCCCTATGCAGCGGACGATGCGAAAGAGGTTGCCGCAAAGTTAGCGACACTGAATTTTCAAGTGAAACTGGTCTTGGATCCGACATTTGAGGAGATGAAGAAAGTCCTCGGTGAGATGGTGTACGACACGGGGAGTGAAGAGAATCGAGCCCTTCTGTTCCACTATGCAGGGCACGGGGAAACGGAAACCTTAGCCGATAAGACCAAACTGGGATATATCATCCCCAGGGACTGCCCCCTCCTCAAGAAGGATCCCATGGGATTTGCCGGCCATGCCATCAGCATGAAGGATATCGAATCGGTTTCATTGAGGGTCCGTTCGAGGCACGTCCTGATGCTATTTGACTCCTGCTTCTACCCCCGTTTGATCGGCCAGCGGATCCGGGGTGAAGCGGGGTACAGGGGATAAGTCCAGAATATGAGGGTTTGAGGGATTTTCAGGTGGTCAGGGGAGGTTGTAAATTGCTGAAGAAATCAAAAAGGAAATTCCCGCGCGTATTCATTCGTAAAAACTGATCAGCCTCTGTCTTAACGCATGGTTTTTGAGCTTTCTCAGAGCTGCGTTTTCAATCTGTCTGATTCGTTCCCTGCTGATACCAAACTGAAAGCCCAACTCCGCCAGGGTATATTCCCTGCACTCATCGATTCCGAAACGCATTCTCAGGATCTCGGCTTCTCTCGGACTAAGAGAGGCTAAAATCCCTTTGATTTCCATGGTGAGGTTGGCTTGTATCGTCTTTTCAAGAGGTGATACGGCATCCTCATCGGCAATGAAATCTCCGAATTCCGTGTCGGTATCACCCACGTGTGCATCGAGAGAGGTGGGCTGTTCCATGCGGACAAGAGAGACCTTTTTGACTTTTTCTAACGGTATATTCGCAGCCTCTGCGATCTCCCAGTGTGTCGGCTTTCTACCCAGTTGACTGAGCAGACTGCGAAAGGTTTTCGCTACCTTCGTTTCAATTTCGAGAACATGGACCGGCACCCTAATCGTTCTTGACTGTTCGGCAATGGCTCGGGTGATCCGCTGCAAAATCCACCAAGATGCGTAGGTGGAAAACTTGTGCCCTCTCTGGTAATCGAATTTATCCACCGCCTTCATCAGGCCGATGTTACCCTCTTGAATCAGATCAGACAGTGAGAGCCCACGGTTCATGTATTGCCTGGCGATCTTGATAACTAACCTCAAGTTGGCCCTCACGAATTGGTGCTTTGTCTGCTCAACTTGCTGTTGAGACTTTCGCACCGCAGACAGAAGGTCCTTGAGCCTTTGTCGAGCGCCAGCAGAATGGGATGTCACCCCACCACGTTTTATCGGATCGACTTGCTCCCGAAGACCGGTATAAAGATCCTCCAGGATATCTTTTTTGATCGGAATTTGATCGAAAAGCGTGCCAATATCCGCCTCATTCCACAGTAGTTCTCCCATGGAGGAACCAGCTCTCTCCTCTTCGGTACTGTCACCTTTGTCCCGGAGCAGCTCAAGAGCGGAGCACACTCCAAGAACCTGCTTCCCTGAGGAGATGAATCGATCCCTCAGAAAAGCATGATTTCCCTCGTCTCTGCGATGGGGATTGGCGGGGAGTTCCATGATGTGTTCAGCCTGGATCTCTTCGCTCTCCATCTGACCCGCAGCGCGGACGATCCATTCTATGCCGACCGGGCTCTGGAGCAAGAGGCGCTTTATCCGTTTCTCGCCCGCTTCGATCTCTTTGGCGAGATCGCATTCCTGATTTCTGCTGAGGAGAGGCATTCCCACGACCTCTCGGAAATAGGCCTCTGCCGGAGAACAGGGGGGATCTGGGAACCGTCTGGATGCGGTAAACTCGTCATCTTCGACATCCGGACACTTCTCCTCATCAACGTCTCCAGACGCCTCTTCGGCAAACTGAAATTCCTCCTCCTCAAGCACTCCTAAGCTTTCGGCACTGCTCATAAACTGATTCCTGCGCACTATTCTTCCCTATTTGTTGAAACAATCCAGGCATAGAAGATCTTTTTCCGGAGGGGGCGGGACCTCCGTGATTAACTCTTTCCCACAGCGGGCACAGATTGCTTTAAAAAATTTCTTGAACAATCGCCGTTTAGGACTCTTTCGAGGAAGGTTTTTCCTTCTCCTGGCCATCTCCACCCCCCACCAAAGTGGGCATCTACCCTTTCGCACCAAACCCGACTTCAACCAACTCCCGTGTAATAAGAGACCCCGGGATTCTCAGATCCTCCCGGGGTCTGGATTTTCGCTTTCCGGATTCTTAGCACTTTACCACGTCAACTGCTTGCTGGCCTTTTTCTCCTTGGGCGATTTCGAACTCGACCTCGTCCCCTTCATAAAGAACCTTGAATCCGTCTTGCTTGATCGATGAGAAATGCACGAACACATCATCGCCATCATCACGGGAAATGAATCCAAACCCTTTTCGCTCATTGAACCATTTGACTCGACCCTTGGGCATGCCTTGTCACCCCCTTCCTTTTTTGTACTGATAAGATGCAAGAGCCTAGCCTTGGTTCAACAAAAAAACCGCATAAGCTTAGAGAGCTATGCGGCTTGCTTCAATTCCAATCCAAACCAGAACTCTTTACACTTACAGAGCTAAGAATATCCATTTTTTTCACGATTGTCAAGGTATTATGGGGTGGAGTTTCCTCAGTTTTGTGGACCCTCATGTCCGTCCTCTTGTGTTAATCCTACTT
>JABAOH010002083.1_pt2 | contig 32337 bp, 38 predicted proteins | sample 7062181 | NCBI WGS metagenome assembly JABAOH01 (sample SAMN14538630, study PRJNA623070) | marine sediment metagenome | biome: marine biome [ENVO:00000428]; feature: marine pelagic biome [ENVO:01000023]; material: deep marine sediment [ENVO:00002113]; isolation source: pool of 5 deep marine... | reverse complement strand
AAAAAACGTCTGGCTTATATTCACTGGAAAGCTATATCAAGCTATAAGCTTTGTGGCTATTTCCTTTGAATGCCAGGCTATACCTTTTATTGCATTAAGCATACTAATATAAAGCGATGAAGCTGAATGATTACATACTCCTCCGATCAATCTTTCCTCGTGTAATGTGGCATAATCCAGTGCTTTTCTTACTACTTCTCTTTCGGATTCCTGAACATACCTGCCAAGTATCTCATTTCTTGCAAGGATTATGTCAGTAGTGGGTTTCATAAGATCAATCAGCCTCTGCATAAGAAACGTTACTTCCTCTGTAGCCTTATCACTAAAAAGGACACCTTCAAGTATTTTTCTGTCTATCAGCTCAGTGATTTTCTCAATGTTTTCCCTGATTCTCAGGAGATGAACAGGAATTGATACATAGGGTACCAATATTGAACTCTCCATGGTAAGTTTTGCTATCATATTTGTAACATTATGCTCTGTGTTCTTAATGTGGCAAAGCCTTTTTCTGCAGTCATTCAAATGCTCCGATGAATTATAAATGAATGAAGTCTGCAGCAAGAATAAACAATCTTCACTGTTGCTTCCTATCTCATGCAAATTCATTAAAGTATCTTTAATATCTTTTCTCGTTTCTTTCATTACAGCCAGTAGACTCATTTCTTACCTCCCTTTTTTAAAAAAGACCGAACTTCCCAGAAGTTTAATCTTCGGCAGTTCGGCCATGCCGACTTATTAGGCATCCGTCACTTTCAGCCCCCTTCTCACGAAAGGTTTAGCTTTATCGGGTGAGCTAATATCTATAATCTTTTTATCACACAAACCCTGCGCTGTCAATTTGAACTTCTAATAATTAAATGACCAAGAAATTGCTGCTTTAAACAATTTAATATTATTATATTGCAATTGCCGAAAAGCCTGACCTCTTGTCATTTACACAGATATAGAACAAGTTGAAATGCACGTGATATAATTAAAAATACATACAGTTATTAATCAGGGGGAGGAAAACAAATCCACTATTATATATAAGACGTTGACTTATCCCCAGAATATCAGGAGAATGCCTGTGAGCAGTACGATTGATTTCAACGAAGTCTATAAAGAATACCAGCCGAAAATACTACACTATTTATCTCGTCTGGCAGGACATCATGAGGCCGAAGACATTACACAGGAAGTTTTCGAAAAGGTAAGTATCGGCCTTAAGGGTTTTAAGGGTAAATCAAAGCTTTCAACCTGGTTATACCGTATTGCAACCAACACTGCTTTAGACAGATTGAGAACTTCATCATTTAAGCGTTCATCTGAAGGAACGGCACCGGAGAAGATTTCGGAAGTTGAAGACATGGATGTCTGGACCGGGCAGAGGAAGGCTTCACCCGAACTGAAGTTTATCCGCAAGGAGATGAACGACTGTATCAGGAGCTTTATCGACAAGCTCCCGCTTGATTATAAAACCGTTATGATACTCGGCGAACTTGAGAGCTTCAAAAACAATGAGATAGCCGATATCCTTCAAATCTCCATTGATACAGTAAAGATAAGACGACACCGCGCAAGAGCCAGTCTAAAAAAAGAACTCGAATCGAGCTGCAGCTTCTACCACGACGAGCGTAATGTACTGTCCTGCGACCTTAAGACAGCACTAAAAAATTATAAAAAATCGGACTAATTGTGTATCCTTTTCCTCTTTTGACTCGTCTATAGTGTCAAAAAGGAGGTGATACATAATGTTCTATGCAGATTTTTTTGATGGTTCCCTCTGGTGGATATTCCCCCTTGTGATGATAATCCTGTGTTTTTTCATGATGAGGGGACGGATGGGCTCAATGTGTGGGTTTGCATCACACGGTAAGGACAGCCACTCCATAAATACTTCAGATTCTGCTTTGGAGATACTCGATAAACGGTATACACTCGGCGAGATAAACAAGGAGGATTATGAAGAGAAAAAGAGAACCCTGACACAGAACAATTGAATTCAATATTAGTCAGGGACAAATTTTAAAAAATTAAAATTACAGGAGGTCAAAAATGACTGAAGAAAAAACAAAAGACAAAAGCTATGGAAACAAATGTGGAGACTTTGGGTGTACCCCTGAAAATATGCAGAAGATGTTTGAGATGATGGGAAAATTCTGTACAGGCAAGGGAGATACCCCTAACTGGCCGGACATGATGAAACATATGATGGAAACATGCTGCAGTCCGGAAAAAGAAGATACAAAAGAGGGCTGTACAGAGCAATAAAAGTTTACCCCGTGGAAAGCACAAGCTTTTCATTGCAGTGCGTGCACTGCGGTTACCAGTCAAACGGTCTCCCGCAGTGCAACACTATCTTTCCAATTCTACAGGAACTGTTTTAAAATACCGCTAAATTTGTTCATGGGGGAATACTGTAATAATAGTTTTTTTATTATTGTAAATTGATCTTACAGTGTTCACTTTCACACTTAATTTTAAATAGATATGAATAAATTATATTAAGTATAATTTAAACGGAGAGCTTAATGGCAAGTGAAAAACTTCTGCATGATTTAATAGTTGATAACCTCAGGGGAAGGCTTGCAAGAGATTACAAAGAAGTCAGGGTTAATCCTTCAGGCAATCCTGATCTAATCCTTGCCAATCATGGTCTTGTAATCGCACAGGTAGCGGTAGAAACAAGACAAAGTATAAACCCTCAAAAGGCAGAATCGTGGAAAGCCATGTGCCAGCCCGGCACAAAATTGATCCTTATGGTTCCCAGGGAATCGAAAGTGAAGGTGACAGAACTTCTGTGGCAGGCCGGCATTGCAGACAAGATCAGTGTCGGTACATATGAGATAAAAATCAATATGCCTTGAAAACATCCCCAAAATTTATGAAACAACGAATATTCAGTTTTGCATTGGGAAACATATGGAGATGGGAAACATCACAAAACAAGGGTATTCTGGTTGACTATGCACGGCAACTGGATATTTCTGGCGTAGAGATAACATTTGCCTCTAAAGAAGAATTATATCCTTTTGAGTTGTCTCAAGATAACATGTCATGGTTAAAAGGCCTAGATTATGTAAGCATTCATGCACCATTTAGCCTTCTCAGGGAGGCGGTGGACGAGAAAGAGCTACTCAGGCAATTGGATATCATCAGTAGACTTTACAAAGATATAAATGCTAAAAATGTGATAATTCACCCGGACGAGATACCTGCACAGGAAATACTATATAAATACAATGTGAATTTTTCTACGGAAAACCTTCCTCCACCAGGCTACGGTACTGTCTCAGATTTAAGAAATGTTTTCAAAAAATACCCTGAAATGGGATTATGTCTCGATGTCTCTCATGCATATCTTAAGTCTGAAAATGAAACCAGCGAACTAATCAATGCTTTCAAGGACAGAATAACCCAGATTCACTTCAGCGGAACATACAAAAGTATGGATCATCAGTCTCTGAGAGTTGTCACAAAAACATTCCTGTCATCAATTAATCCGGTTAAAGACTTGCATGTCCCGATAGTTATTGAAGAGGATATCGGGGAAAAAGACCTGAAATATCTGAAAGAAGAAATAGAGTATATTAAAAACATATTTTTTTAGGCTGACATTTAGAAAGTCCATTCTAACCTTTGTTATATAGTTTTTCATCCTAATAACTGACAATACATATTTTTGCATATAACTGAATTTCATTTTTTGATAAGCTGTAAATATACACTTGAGATAAAAAAACAGGAGATTTACGAAAAATGAAAGCAATTGTTACGGGTGGCACAGGGTTTATAGGGAGCCACGTTGTAGAGCAGCTCATAGATGAAGGCCATAAGGTAAGAATCCTCTCAAGAAAAGGTTCAATTCCGGAAACTCTGAGGGGCAAGGATGTAGAAATCATGCAGGGAGACCTTGAGGATTTTAATTCAGTTGTTAATGCAATGGATGGAATTGATGTCTTCTACCATATCGGTGAGATCAGGAATATAAATAAAGCTGCATCTGAAAAGAATTGCAAACTCATGGAGCTGATACTCGAAAATCTCGAAAAAAAAGGCTGTAAACGCCTTGTATTCATAAGCTCTATAACAGTTTCGGGTATTCCGTCTCATATACCGGCCAATGAGGATACAACTCCAGAGGTTCTTTTACAGGATCATTACACATCATATAAGCGTACCTGTGAGAAGCTTATAGTTGATAAGCCTACTGGTTGTGAATATGTTATTATCAGGCCTGCACCTGTTTATGGGCCGCGTTCCAGATACCTTGGAAGACTTCTGAATGCCCTTGAGAATATAGGACCTTTCGGATTCCCTTTTATCGGGAATGGTAAAAATAATGCTCCACTGATCTATGTTAAAGACTTGGCACGGGCAATTTATCTTTCAGGTCTGAAACCTTCAGCTTCAGGTCAGGTATTTATTCTTACAGACGGGCTTTACCACAGCTGGTTTGAGTTTTTCAACACCATTGCAGAACTGCTGGGGAAGAAACTCAGGATGATATCAATCCCTCCTGTCCTTTTGAAAATACCGGCAATGCCATTAGACCTTTTTTCCGGGTTTTTCGACATTGAACTCGACCCGGTTCATTACATGACCTATTTTTCGAGGGATATTTATTTTGAAAACTCAAGGGCAATAAATCTCCTTAAGTGGAAACCGGAGTATAACATGACAGACGGCATCAAGGAAATGATTAAGTATTACAGAGGTGATAGTTTAAAATAGAGTTTATGATCATTGGTACAAGAATTATTTCTCCAGAGGAAGTTGGTCGCTGGAATGCAGAGCTCCTTCAGGTCTCATCTTATTACGGTCTGAAGGACGATCTCAAACGTATAAAAAACTGCTCCCGCATGTGCAGGGAGACCGGCATCCGTTATGTAGTACACCCTGTAGGATATTTCCTTTTGAGAGAAGACATGTTCAAATCCATCAGGGAGATGGCTGAGTGGTCAGACCTCGCACTGATCCTTCACGATGAAAAGACACCTGAGGGGAATAGAATAGAGGGGAAGTATGAATCCATATTCAGAAGATCCCTCGAAGAAATCAGCTCTATTACAACTGTCTCTTTTGAGAATGCTACAGACACAGGTGACGTTAAGTGGTTCTGGAATAAATATGCTGATTCCATTACGCTTGATATAGGACATGTCGAGGCATCAGGGTTTGACTCTGTTGAATTTGTAAGGTCCCTCGATGATGAAACCATCAGAAAGCTTCAATTTGTGCATATACATAGAAACAACGGCTGGCACGGCGGTCTTACCGACCACTGGCCCCTGAGCCCTGATTGCAGGGAGCTCAGGGCACTTGAAGAGCTCATTAAAATAAAATCTGATGTCAGCATAATACTGGAAATCAACGAAACTGAGATGACAGAGGATAGTCTGAAAATCCTCAGGGCACTTAGGGATAGGCTTAAAGCCTGATACTTTAGTTTTTCAAATTATACTTAAATGCATTTTTGGGGTTAATACCAGATGCCGGTTCTGCGTCTCCGGGGTTTTGCTATTACTTCAAATATATCTTTAGATAAAGCATCCCCTTGATAGTTAAATGCAAACGAACTGAGTTCCTTATCGGTCGCCAGGGACAACAATTTTTCTATTCTTTTATCTGTATCAGGATGAGTCCTGAGAAATGAAGGCACAGGAACTTTTCTTCCTGGCATTAAAAATATATCCCAGATACTCCGTCTGTAGATCTCCAGTTTTCTGAGTGCGGAAGCAAGACCAACAGGATCACCAGTCAATTTAACAGCCCCTAAATCTGCATCAAACTCCCTGGTCCTGGACAGGGCAAGCTGCAACAATACACTTAATGTCGGGGCAATTATCAGCCATACAATAAGGGCCCATGGGATATTTATATCAACAAACAAATACAAAGACAGATAAATCAATATAAGAAGTTGACCAACTATTGCGAAAAATGATGTAATTCTGCTCAACAGGTCAGCCAGACTATGTATAAATAGATCGTTATTTTGTATATGGCAGAGTTCATGTGCCAATACACCAATGATTTCCTGCATTCTCAAATTCCTGAATAATCCATCGGTTATTGCAATTGCAGAGTCCGATCTTCTTCCGATAGCAAAAGCTGTCATGATTTTACTCGGTATATAAAAAAGTTTAGGAATAGACGGAAGATCTGCCCTTTTAGATAATATAGAGATCATATCATAAAGCTCTCTTGCCTCTTGAGGCTGAAGCAGTCTTGCACTGTACATTTTTAGAACTAAACGGGGAGAAATCTGGGTACTGAAAGTAACGAGTATTACACCGAAAAGTGCAACTATAATCAACCCTTCTTTTCCAAAAATCATCCACCCCACGACACCAAGTATAAGTATCATCAGTCCAAGTATCAGAATGGACTGCAGAAAATTACTGACTTTCCTGAAAAATAATCTATTTTTTTCCACTATTATAAAAGCAGTTGTGTCCAGGGTTTAGTAACCTATTGATTCCCTTAGATTAGGAAACAATACTGAAATAAATTCAGCAAATGGTTCAGAATGACACACTAAGCTGTTCTATGACATTTCAACAGCCTGTCAGGAAATAACATAAATTAGTTTTATTTTTCACCTAAAGACTTTATATAAGCAACTATATCTTTCATATCCTGGGAATCCTTATCTAATGGTTTACCTTTCAGGGGTTTCTCAATACACAAATTTACTACGTCTTCAAGTGTCTTTACTTTAAATCTCATAAAACTCGTATATTTTTTGTTCCCGGCATTCTCAAGCCCTTTTCCATTTTTATGACAGATATTACAGCTTCTGTCGTTTGTGCTCCCGGCAAATGCAGGGTCATTAAAAAGTTTTTTGCCTCTTTCGACATCCCCTTCGGCATATACAAAAGCAATAGTGATAAGGAGTCCAAGAATAACCAATACCGATTTTTTAAAATATTTCATCTCAATTCTCCCCCTTCCCCGGTCCCGACAACTTTTTTAATCCTTACTTTAATGTTATAAACTGAAATTAATATTGTCAAACTTAAAACTCAATCACACTAAAACGCAGCTTTGTCAACATTCTCCATCAGATATTTCTGGTCTTCCTCTGTCCGGACAAAAACACCAAGATTGCCCAGTCGTATATTCTCAAGCCCGATTGATTTTACTTTCAGATAGGCATCAACCATCTCTTCTGTTGAAGGTTTTTTAAAATCCTTCATACGGTATTCCGGGAAAAATGCAAGAATGGTAAACGGTATTTTAGTATCAACCTCTTTCAATATCCGCGCAATATTCACCAGCTCGGCAGTCTCCACAAGCCCGGGGATATAAAGAGATAATACCTCCAGTACAAATCCCCTTTTGACAATCTCTTCCGGGAGTTTAAGAATACGATCATTGCTGCATCCCGTCAGCCATTTATGTGCCTCATGCGAGAAGGCCTTTATGTCAAGCCAGAAAGCATCTACACCGGATTCAAGAAGATAATCAAGATTATCAGGTGTAAGTCCATAACCATTGGTCTCGATCAGAACCCATAAGTCGGTATTTGCCTTAATCAACCGCGCGCACTCTGCATAAAACTCAGGACAGCAGGTCAGGTCTCCTCCTGTAAATGCAACAATATTTCTTGCCGGGCCAAATCCCTGTGGACTGAAAAGAATTGATTCAGAATCAAGGATCCCCGGGCAACCGGGAGACCTCCTTCTGCGAAGCACGCAGTTTCCACAGCATTTACAGCTATCAGAGGCATGCCAAGCTGTAGCTTTTTCCCTCGGTTCTACCAGTGTAATATTCTTTGCATAATCAGCTGCCTGTTTTAATATCTCCTCTGGTGAATACCAGGTGCCCTCTTTAATTTTACTGAAATACCATGAATGACATTTCCGGCATGAAAAGTTGCAACCCGACTGATAGATAGAGAGATAGTTTTCAGGGCGTGATAAATGGATGGAAGTAATCAGACGGAATATCCGGTTTTCCTTGTGTTTCAGGGTAGCCCTGCATGCAAGCATACTTTTTCCATTCACCTTGACCAGGCATCTCCCGGGCGAAAAACCCTGTTCTTTTAACCTGCATCTGATAGTTTCCATTCAGGTAAAAATAAATTCCTAAAAAGATGTTTTGTAAAAGTTAACAATAGTTGGACATATTCCTTTCGCTCCCTAGAGGGAAATTTTTACCCGTCAAATGACTCATTCGCTCGAATGTTTTTGTCTATAGGTTACGTCTTATGGTAACGGTTACGAAGCCCGTTTCGGTTTCCGGTTACGTCTGTCGTCTTCGTTTACTTAGTCTTTATTTGCCTCTAATTTTCAATATTCAATATTCAATTTCTTCACTGCCTACTGCTTACTGCCTACTACCTACTTTGTTAGTGACTCAATGACCAATGACAAATGACCATTGACTATTGACCAATGACTCTATGACCCTATGTACGCTCAAGAAACATGCCCAACTTTACAACATGTAAAATTGCTTCATACTCATTTTTTTGGTTAATCATATTACTCTAAAAGCTTCTCAGATATCGGTATATTAGATAAATATGGAATGTCAATTCACTAACATTATGTTATCATAATTTATACAACTAAAATTATTTAAGGAAAAAACAAATGTCTCACGTCTGTCCCCCTTGGCTTTCATTCATTCTCTATAATCCTGTCAGGAAGGTCCTTACCGACAGAGAAAAGATCCTGGATGAGTCAGGCATTACAGCAGAATCCGTCGTACTTGAAATCGGGGCCGGCAACGGCTTTATTACCGAGGTCATTGCCAGGCGGGCAAAGAAGGTTATTGCAGTAGAACTTCAGAACGGAATGGCAAGAAAACTGCGAAAAAGGGTTCATAGATTTCTTGATAAAGTTGAAATCATTGCAGGAGATATTGCATCAGTCACCATCGGTAATGAGTTTGCAGATGTATGCATAATGTACTATGCATTTCATGAAGTGAGCAATAAGGTCAAAGCTGCAGAATATATAAGCAGCGCTGTCAAGAAAGGCGGCCTTCTCTCGATCTACGAGCCAACAGTCGAAGTTAACAAAGAGTTAATGCAGAAGACACTCAAGATGTTTGAGCACAATGGATTTAAAAGGGAGATTGAGCGAGACGGCAGATTCACCAGGTTTGCACTGCTCAGAAAAAAAGATGCCTGATACAGGTAAAAAACGCATGTCGGACCGGAAGATTCTTGCTACCTTTACTGCAGCACACATTTTCGATGATATATATATGAACACACTGCCCCCATTTGTACCCGTACTGGTTTCTGCTTCCGGATTTTCTTTTGCTGCAGCAGGACTTCTCGTTACATTTTTTACTATGACATCTTCGATATCACAGCCTCTCTTCGGCTATGTTACTGATAAATACCGCCTCAGGTGGTTAGGTGCACTGGGCCTTATATTGGCAGGTTTCTTTATGGGGATGCTCGGGATAGCCAGATCATATTCTCTCCTTCTCTTGGCTGCAACCATTGCAGGCCTTGGACCTGCAATGTTTCACCCCCATGCCTTATCTGTAATAGCTGAAATATCAACGAGCATGCGAGGACGGCTGACATCTATCTTCCTGATCGGTGGCAACTTAGGATTTGCAATAGGACCTTTACTTGTTGGGTTCCTCACTGCAGTCTCTGGCAGGAGTGGAATGGCATTTATTGCTATTCCCGGGCTTCTCGTGGGACTTCTTCTCTGGAGGTATTCACCGGAATTCGTATCACGACAGGTAAGGGAATCCCGCACCTTAAAATTGAAGGATATTTCGCCTGCCACGATTCTTCTTGTTGTTGCTATACTCAGGTCATGGCTTTATTTCTCTGCTCTCAGTTATATACCCAGTTATTTTGTTCAACTTGGAAATACTATTCTCCGCTCCAATTTCTATATTTCGCTTATGCTTCTTGCTGGTGTGGCTGGTCAGTTTACAGGCGGATCTCTCTCTGATAAATACGGGAGGAAGGAGGTAACCATGATATCCCTGCTTGCTTCTGTCCCGCTTCTCTATATATTCCTCCACACAGAAGGTGCTGTCTCAATGGCCTTTCTTTTTCTCTTTGGATTTGCTGTCATGTCCTCATTTTCCGTAACTCTCGTCATGATTCAGGAGATCATGTCCCGGCATGTAGGAATAGCATCCGGAATCATGATAGGCTTTGCAGTTGGCCTGGGAGGAATAGGTGTCCTGATAACCGGATTTATTGCAGATGTATTCGGCATCACCTCAGCACTACATTTCCTTATACTTTTACCATTAATCGCAGGTATCCTGACCTTTTTTATCCCATACTCTCCTAAAACGCTGAAGATTTTGTGAGTTGTGTTGCCTTACACAATTTTAGTGATAAGTGTGAAGTCAATGAGTGACTCCAAAAAAGACTTGCACCTTAATTCAGTACATCAATATTGGTGCCTGCTTTATATATAAAGGAGAAACAATCTGTTCTACTATGAAATGTGCTACATCTGCTCTGGATATGTTTCCGGCCTTTATTGCCTTTATATCAGTCAGCACGCGATACTTTCCAGTTAGCGGACCATCAGTGAGAAATGCAGGTCTTACTATTATCCAGTCAATATCGCTGTTTTTTATGAGACTTTCCTGACGGCTTTTATCTTCATAAATCGTTTTAATCGAGAGAAGATTAAATATCATATTGTACATAAGGCCCCGATATCCTTTGCTGTTACCAGCTCCCATACCAGTCACAGCAATAAGAAACCTGACCCCGGCCTCCTTCATTGCATTCAGTACATTCTCTGTCCCCTCAGAGAATATCTTCACTGGTTTTCTTGTAGGCTTAATACCCACAGTAAGCACAACTACATCCTGCCCTTTTACAGCGATTCTTACAGAAATTGGGTCAAGTATATCTCCTTTCATGACATTCAGATTTCTGTGCTGTAAATTTAATTTTGAGGGATTTCTCGCCAATACTGTTACAATATGCCCCTTTTCCAGTACCTGCTCTACAAGCTGGTATCCGATGCCCTGGGTTCCTCCTATAATCAGGATATTCATTGCTATGGAATATGAACTAGAAAAGATTAATTAATGGAGCTGTTGGAATCCATTAACTATAAATTGGACAGCTATAACAGCAAGAATCAGTCCCATAAGGCGCGTAATCACCCTGATACCTCCGATACCCATAACCCTTAGAATCCGTTCCCCGCAGTAAAAAACAAGGTAAACAACAATGCAGGCTGTAATAATTGCACCTAAAAGCAGGATCATGCTAAACGGGGAATCATGGCTCTGCTGCCAGACAAGAACAGCTGTTATGGCACCAGGCCCGGCTAATAAAGGAGTAGCAAGAGGTACCATCGCCACTTTCTCTTTTTTCACGCCTTCTTTCTCTTCTTCCTCAGTAGTCTTAATACCGCTTGGGATCAAATGGAGCAACTGTAAGGAATAGATAAAAAAGATAAAGCCTCCTGCAATCTGGAAAGCCGGAAGGCTAATACCAAAAAAGCGTAATACATAATCTCCTGTAAGGCTGAAGAAGATGAGTATTATACAGGCTACAGATGATGCAATGAATGCTATTTTACTCCGTTCTGATGGACTGTTTTCTTTTGTAAAGAGAATAAAAAAAGGGAGATTGCCCAACGGGTCCATAATGATAAGAAGCGGAATCAGGACTGTTATAAAATTTTTCAGTGTTTCCATCTCTAGTCCGTTCCTCCTATTATACCTTTCGCCTTGAGGAATTCTTTATTTTTTGAGGATTCAAGGTAAATTCTGACAAGGTCAAGGATGTTCATATAGAGAAGGAAGTTTGAAGAGAGTTCCATGAATAGCTCCCTGTTAACAAATTTTGAGGCTATCCTGTATGACCGTTGACCCTGAAGCATGTAATGTTCAGAAAGGCTGGCACCCGGCACAACAATCTTACCAAGTACAAACTCTTTACCCTTTTTCCTGCAAAGCGTGTTAGGGAATAAGCCGAGCATAAAAAGAGTGTAATCTCCGATGTGTTTGTGAACCTGAAATTCCCGCAAGAAACTCTCTGCGTTCAAAAGTATATCCCCTTCTGCAATCATATCGGCAATATCCTCGAGACTTTTGCCTGACGCATCCCTGATTTTATAAAGGTTGTCAACATGAATGAATTCACAGAGGATCTGCTCCTCGATGTAACCCGCGACCCCTGTTTTGTCGGTTGGATTATATTTAAGACCGAAATCAAGGGCCCTCCTGAAAAGCTTTCTCAAGGGGTGAGACGGATCTATGGAAATCCTTCTCAACATAAAACTCATCTTACTTATTTTCTCAGAAAAAATTTACTGAGTCAAACATGCCATATAACAAGTATCTGCAAGAGACATGTTTTAACATGATATAATTCATTATGTTCCATGCTTTCGGATTGTCAGCAAACCCCCTGTTCGCTAAAAAGGATATTATTTTTATATCCGCTGCAAGCTCCGGAAGTCCTCCGTTATTTTACGGGTCAAGCATCGGGGCTTTCTAATAGGGTAAAAGTCAGAAATGTAATATGCTATGAAAAAAGAGGCTCTTCTATACGAAAAACTTGGAGATAAAGAAGTCAGATGCAATACCTGCCAGAGAAGATGCCTTATTAAAGAAGGCAAGACCGGCTGGTGCAGGACCAGGTTAAATGACAGGGGTACATTATATTCACTTATATATGGCGAGGTATCGTCAGTATCCTTAAACCCGATAGAGAAGAAGCCGGTCTTTCATTTCTATCCCGGTTCTCTATGGCTCTCTTTAGGAAGTGTTGGCTGTAACTTCAGATGTCCCGGCTGTCAGAACTGGGATATAGCACACTGGAAAGCCGGATCGATGTATACAGAATATATATCTCCAGAAGAGCTGGTTTCAAAGACTAAGGCCACAGGAAGCATAGGAATTTCCTGGACATTCAATGAACCTACACTCTGGTTTGAATACACACTTGATGCTGCAAAACTTGCAAAAACCCATGGGATTTATACCAACTATGTGACCAACGGATTTATTACAGAGGAGGCACTTGAGATAATTGCGCCATTTCTTGACGTCTACAGGGTAGACATAAAAGGTTTCAGTGAAAGTACATACTCAAAAATAGGCCATTTGAAAGAGTTTGAGGGCATCCTTGATACAACGAAAAAAGCAAAGGAATACGGAATGCATGTAGAGGTTGTTACTAATATAATCCCAGGATTCAATGATAATGAAAGTGAATTAAGGGGAATTGCATCATGGATAAGGAATAACCTTGGCCCTGATACACCATGGCACGTAACAAGATTTTATCCTCAATACAAACTCAGCAATCTGTTACCAACATCAATAACCGGACTTGAAAATACATCGGTACTGGGAAACTCAGAAGGTCTATGGTATGTGTATATCGGCAATGTGCCCGGCCATAAACGGGAAAACACTTATTGTCACTCATGCGGAGAACTGCTGATAGAAAGAGATATCTTTGAAATCCTCAGAAACACCATTAAGAATAATAAATGTCCTAATTGCAGTACGATGATACCGGGGAGATTCAAATCAAAATAACGGCTCAATACGGGGTTTACCCCGTAAAGAAATTTGTCATTTCAACGGGGTTTACCCCGTAAAGAAATTTGTCATTTCAACGGGGTTTACCCCGTAAAGAAATTTGTCATTTCAACGGGGTTTACCCCGTAAAAAATGCTCCGGCTTTTAACAGGGTTTACATACTGAAATGAAATATTTATCATAGACCCTGATGGAATGCTATAAAAAAGTTTTTTCTTTCCCTATAGATAGAAGGAATTGAAATATGGCAGACTGGCTCACTTCACTTACGGAACTTACCGGAAGGATTGCAGGTCATGTTTGGGGTATCCCTTCTATCGTTCTTCTTGTAGGTACAGGTCTATACCTTACCATCCGCCTTAGGCTTATTCAAATACGCGGCTTCAAGCATTCATTCCAGCTTATATCAGGCAAGTATGACCGGTCTGGAGATCCAGGGGAGGTTACACACTTTCAGGCATTATCTGCTGCATTATCAGCCACAATCGGCACAGGTAATATCGCAGGCGTAGCCACTGCAATAGCCTTTGGAGGGCCAGGGGCAGTATTCTGGATGTGGATAACTGCTATAGTCGGCATGGCAACCAAGTATACCTCCTGTTTGCTGGCATTGAAGTTCAGGACTATCCACCCAAACGGAGAGGTCTCTGGCGGGCCCATGTATACTTTAAAATACGGCCTTAACATGCCTAAACTCGGAGCTGCCTTTGCTGCCTTCACATTGATTGCTTCCTTTGGTATCGGAAATATGGTACAGTCAAATTCTGTTGTTGACGGCCTCGGTTTTGTTATACCTGAGGCTGCTGAGTTCAAACTCATCCTTGGTATTGTCATAGCAACAATGGTCGGCCTTGTGATTATAGGCGGCATCAGGCGAATTGCTAAAGTTGCATCGCGTATCGTCCCCTTCATGGCCATTGCTTATTGCAGCTCAGCCCTGTTAATCCTTGTACTGAATATCGAAAAAATACCTTTTGCTCTAGCAACCATCTTCAACCAAGCCCTCAACCCCTGGGCAGTCGGTGGTGGAGCTATGGGTGCCGCTCTTCATTATGGTGTGGCACGCGGGGTTTTCTCGAATGAATCAGGGCTTGGATCTGCCCCAATGGCTCATGCTGCAGCACGCACCAATGAGCCGGTGCGCGAGGGACTCGTAGCAATGATCGGCCCATTTATCGATACCATTGTCATATGCACAATGACAGCTCTCGTAATAATTCTGGCTGGAGCATGGGGTGAGGCAAGACCCGAGCACTTGCAGGGCGCTGCATTATCGGCATATGCTTTTCAAGAGTTCCTTGGACAGGCAGGTGCATGGGTTGTCGGCTTCGGTCTTGTCTTTTTTGCCTACTCAACGATCATTGCATGGTCATACTATGGTGACCGTAGTGCGGAATTTCTGTTTGGTGAAGGTGCTGTAATGCCCTACCGGATTGTCTATACTGTAATCGTTGTAGTTGGCGCATATGTTCCTCTTAAACTTGTATGGAACTTTGCCGACATTGCAAACATGCTCATGGCCGCACCTAACCTGATCAGTTTAATCCTGCTCTGCGGACTTGTTAAAGGACTTACAGACGACTACTTCAGGCGCAAGGGAGCTTAGCTGCTCTTAATCACCTACAGTTATATACTTAAGGCAGAGTTCATAGCCTTTTGGATTGCCTATATCAAATACTATACCTGGCAGACGGCATCCAAGGAATTTCTCTCCCCTATCAAGCATCAGGGTGCGGACAGTCACATCAGTAAATTCCCCTTCCCTGACAGAATCCCTTGCCGTCTCAATGTACTCAAAAATATGAGAACCGGAAATTGCAATCCCGCACGTCCTGAGTTCACCTTTGAACCCTGGTATAAAGTGCCCGTCTTCCTTGGGATGTATTTTTTCGATACGATATATGTCTCCTCCCAAATGGGTAAGATTAACCCTTCCTGTATTACTTATTCCACCAGCATTTTCTTCTGTAACTTCCATAAGTCCTATTACATCCTGTCCGTGTTTTTTATAAACAGACTTTAAGAGCTTTAACGCTCCCGGTGCTGGAACATATATGTTGTCGGGGTACATAATTGCGAGGGAATCCTCTCCTACTGTATCACGTGCAAGGCTTATGGCATCAGCTTCACCCAGCAACTCTTCCTGATAGAGAAAGGTGATTGTGTTTTCCCTGTCTATCTCATCCATCCCATTGGCTGCCAATGGATACATCTTTTCCCTGAATTTTTTATCTTCAAAGTACCTTCGTATTATTTCTTTCTGTCTGTTGATAATAATAATGATATTTTTTATGCCGGAGGACATTCCTTCTTCAACGGTAGACTGTATTGCCGGTCTGTCCTTGACTATAAGCATCTCCTTGGGGATATCCGGGTTGACATGCATCATCCTCGTACCGAGTCCAGCCGCAGGGATAACAAGATAAGAGGGGTCTTTTGTCATTAGATGGTAATCTCCATCAAGTCCTCTGCCAGTAATACATCACCATCAAAAACAGCCCTGCATTCTTTTAATCTTTCTGTGTCAGGATAAGGAGATGGATATATATGGGAAAGAATTAGTCTTCTAACGTTAGCGCTTTTAGCAACTGCACCGCACTCTTTGGATGTCAGATGTCCCGGGGCCTTTAGCAAATCCGGGTAGGAGCAGTCTATAACGAGAAGGTCTGCACCCCTTGAAAGTTCTATTATTCCTTTATCAAAGTCACAGTCACCTGTGATGACAATGGATTTCCCTTCATACTCAAACCTGTATGCAATGCTGTCTTCTGAGTGAACAGTCTTTGCTGAAAATACATAAAGAGGCCCTATATCAAGTTTTTCCATAATCTCGATAACCTCTATATCAAAAGTCCTGGGCTTTCTCATTATTGAAGCAATACATCTCTCATAAAACTTTTTTACCCCCCTTGGCCCAACAATGGATAAATCCTTTCCCCTTACAAAACCAGGTGTGGCCAGTAGTGCATGTTGAAAAGGCATAAGGTCTGAGACATGGTCCGGGTGTGTATGGGTAATAAAGATTGCATCTATGTCTTTATAACTCTTTCCTGCCTTCTCAAGCTGAAGGAGTGTTCCACTGCCGCAGTCTATGAGTAACTGAAAGCCATCAGCTTCCAGATAGTATCCCGGTGCATTTCTCTTTAAAGATGGCACACATGTGCCGCTGCCAAGGACAATAAATTTCATAACCTCAATTATATCAAATATATGAAATGCCCCCCAAAAGGGGAAAAGAACTTTTTTGAAATGTAAGAATATTCTGATATTATCATTTATTATCATTATAATTATAATTATCAGATAATCTATTTAAATAGTTTATAAATTAATTAATGTTTTTAAATAGACATACAGTGTATAAATTGGTAAAAAGAAATTATAGAGTATATACTTCACCCTGCAACTCAATACCTGTTAAAGCTCTAAATATATTTATTTTTTTTATTATTAAAATATATTTACGAGGGGTGAATTTAAACTAAATTTTGGGGGGTGGATTGGCCTTAGAATGGGGGGTGTTAGCATGAAGGTAAAAAAAATAATGAATAAAAAATTAGTTACTGCCCCTTTCTCAGTAACTATTAGAGATGTTGCTCTTAAAATGAAGGAGCAAAACGTTGGTTCCGTGCTTATTGTTGATGAAGATGGCGGTCTGGAGGGAATAGTAACCGACAGGGACATTGCTCTTTCAGTGGCTACAGATAAAATTGACCCGAATACAACATGTGCCTATGATATTATGACCTCGGATCCAATATCAATAGATCCCAATATAGATATTGATTCAGCATTGAGGATAATGAATAAAATAAATGTCAGACGACTTCCTGTATGCGATAGTGGTAAATTAGTTGGCCTCGTGTCCTCAGCTGATATAGCCACTGAAATCAAGGATGAAATAAATCAATTCATTAGCCTCGAAGAGGCCTTTGTAAAACATTGATGAAGATAACATAAAGTCCAATCCACCTGCCGGTGTTTTATGAAGATCTATTATTACTGAAAAGATTAAAATTTGATATCATGAAAAAGGCTACTCTTTAAATAGGTTAACAAGAGGTTAATGAGGTTTCTTTGAAAAATGTCTGGGTATTAATGAGACAATTCTTTTAATATTTCAGGAAGCTGTGAATAGTCATCGAAGCACGCATCAGGCTCGAACTCATTATAGGATTTGCACTCAGACCTGAAAAGTATACACTTCATCCCTGACCTTTTGGCACCAATAAGGTCTTTTACAGAATTATCTCCAATATATACAGACTCTTCGGGTAAGACCTTGAGTTTTTCCAGTGCAATATTGAAGAGCCGGGAATCAGGCTTTTTGAAACCATACCGTGATGATAATATTCTGCAATTAAAGAACCGCTCAAGATCGAGCTTTGCAATCTCATTTTCTGTAAATGTCCACTGTGCATCAGAGACTATCGCGGTCTTGTATTTCTTCACCAGTTTATTAAGAAAATCATAAAGATTGGGGAATACCTCAAAATGTCTGATTGTTAATGACCTGAAGAGCAGTATCGTATCGAGGATGATACGCCTGGTATACCTTCTGCTGCCGTACGTGTTCAATATATAGCTAAAAACTTTAAAGATATCGACCTCGGGATATGTCTCTTCACTCAGCGCCATATACTTCTTGATCCCCTGAAAATAGCTCTGTTTTAATTCCTCAGGTGAAATCTTAACGGAATGATATGAAAGATAGCTTGAAAGGGTAGAATAAACAAACGGGTCATGCTCATCTGTATTTATGTCAATGAGTGTCCCGTAAAGATCAAATAAAATCGCCCTCTTCACTACAGTTTAAGACCCCACTTAAGACATTCCTTTGCCTCATAGGCTAGTCTCTTTCTGTAGTTCCAGTCAAGATAGTTATTTCTCGCTATCCTTAATTCTGTCAATGCCATATAAAAAGGATTTCTACTGGTAATATCCCTGAATACTTTCCCGGGGTTATCAAAATGACTTGAATATCCTTTCAGAAAGCGGCGTATAAAAGGTTCTGACCTGAACAGATCACCGGTAAGCCATAGAAATGCATGCTTTATCTCTCCGCAGACCATGCTAATATCAAACGCAGGGTCAGAATTTTTCATTCTCTCCAGGTCAATTGCAACAACCTCATTGTTGTCAGTAAAGATAAAGTTGGTTGGTGTTGCATCACCATGGACAATTACATTTTTTGCATCTTGGAGCAAAGGCAGCTTTAACCATTTATCCATAAGTTTAAGATAATCATCTAAGTCTTTATCCGAAAATACTGTCTGTTTATGCAGCTTCCTTACCACTTTTTGAAAGTATCTGCTTACAGAATCAAGATCAACAGTATTTCCGTCTACAGTTCTGCCATGTAATAAAAACAGAAAATATGCAAGTTCTGAAAGCCTTTTATTTAAAACATCTTCTGCACCATGATATATAGCCTTTCTGAAATAGTAATCAAGATTTCTGCCCTGGATAAATTCCTCTATGAGTGCTAGTCCAATCTTTTCATACTTGCTGATTGGTCTCACAACATAATATGGCAGTTTATCAAATCCATAACCCCTGATTTTCTGTAGATTATCGTACTCTCCCTTTATTCTTATTATCCTATCCTGTCTCCTATCATATAACTGAAAGAATTTCCCGATAACAGATGTTCTGCTCTTCTCTTCGGTATATTTGTAAACATTGCGGGACGACATCAAGTCAACATGAAAGAGTGGATCCTTGATATCAGAATACACCTGTGAAAAGAGGATTTCATATAAAGGGTCGGCATAATCTAATACTCCAAGGTATGATGTGCTCATATATAAATTTTATCAGTTTACAGGGGACTTTTTAATATGGATTTTACTCTCTTTAAACCCTTTTTCATTCTTTTTAAATATGGAGGTCAAAAAGTTGCCTATAAATCTCTCTTAAATCACCTGCAGTATTGGAAGATTTTTGTAATATAGTATATAATGAATGATATTGCTAATCTTGTGAGAGGAGGTAAGGCACATATGCTGTTATCAAAAAAATTTGATGAAAAGCGGGAATATTTCCGTATGAGGATTGACTCTGAATTCACATATCATATTCCCGACAAAAACAGAACATTAAGCGGGGTCTGCAAGAATCTTAGCCATACAGGAATACAATTCGAAACTACATATGCTCTTACGGAAGGTCAGTCAATAGAGGCCACTTTAGATTCAAAAGACAGCAGATTCAAACCATTGAATGCAAGAGTCAATGTAATTCGCATTGAAAAGACAGATAATAACCTGTATAGAGTAGCCGGCGAGATAATAGAGTATAAATAAGATTATCTTATAAGTACCGCAACAAACACTTAATATTTTCCCTTAATTTTATTCAAGCCTATAGGCGCACGATAAACCCTCTATATTTAAACCCCTTAATTCTGAACAATTGGTCAATAATATATAGACCAATAATATTTTGTATCAATTTTATCATTTATTTTCAAATTGATTTAAGATTAATAAATTATTATATTCTTAATTGATTTTCTGTTGACACCGACCTATTGGTCAATTATAATAAAATTAATGATGTTCTATATTTGCAGAAAGGAAAAGGTGTGTCTCCAAAAGTAGTAGATAAGCACCGGCGCAAGGAGGAACTGGCTCTTATAGCGCTTGATGTATTTGCTCAAAAGGGTTTTGAAGGGACTTCAATAAACGATATAGCAAAAGCTGCAGATATTGCAAAGGGAACTGTTTATGAGTATTTCGAAAGTAAAGAGGAACTGGTTTTAGAAGCCCTGATGGCATGGGTGGGTTCCATGGAAAAAGAGCTATTGAAGATCAAAGTATCTGTTGATGATCCCGAGCAATGCCTTCTTATATTGGTACGTTCATGTATGGAAATGTTTGTTAATGATCCGCGTACCGTGAAGCTTTCCTCTTCTATTTTCCATCTCGTATTGACGAACAGCGAGCTCCTTTCGAAGCATGATATTGTCCACGAGAGCTTGCAGGGTATGCGCAAGATGATTATAGATATTCTCCTGGACGGTGTATCAAGAGGTACTTTCCGACCAGAGATTGCACGGGAAACAGAGAAAATAGCAATAAATCTGCTGGCTTATCTCGACGGTATCGCCTTACACTATTTTTTAAGCAAGAATTTCTTTAATTTAATGGAACAGGTTGAGTTTTATATGGACGAGTTAAAACGTTACTTAAAACCACAGCCAGATACAGGGGTATCCAAATGAAACGCTTTTATGTTACATCAATACTTTTTTTGACGATCTTTTCACTTATTTCATCTATTGCTCTTATTGCTCTGGCCGAGGAGACCCCGGATGCTAAAGCTATAGTTAAAAAAGTAGATATGCTATACAGGAGCAAATCAAGCCAGGGGAAGGTTGAGATGACAATTGTCACCGAGCACTGGATGCGCACACTCAAGATGGATATATGGAGTGAAGGCATGGACAAAACATTCATTTACATTACTTACCCGAAGAAGGACAACGGCATAGCTACACTCCGTTTAGAGAATGAGATGTGGAATTATTTCCCCAAGATTAACAAGGTAATGAAGGTGCCGCCTTCAATGATGATGAGTTCCTGGATGGGTTCTGATTTTACCAACGACGACCTTGTTAAGGAAAGCTCCATGTTAAGAGATTATTTCTATAAGCTCATAAAACCAGATGACAGCGATCCTGGATATTACTACATCGAACTTACACCTAAGGAGGATATCCCTACAGTCTGGGGGAAGATAACAATAACTGTGAGAAAGGGAGATTATATCCCCGTGCGTGAGGTCTATTATGACGAAAAGGGCAACAAGATGAGAGTTATGCATTTCAAGGAAATAACTGTGTTCGGAAACCGCAGCATACCTGCAGTGATCGAGTTAATCCCGTTAAACAAGAAAGGGAAAAAGACCATAATCAGGTATAAGACACTGCAATTTGATATTAAGCCCGAAAAGGACATATTCACTCTCAGGAATTTACAAAAAAGAAGGTAAACCCCGTTAGAAGAACTTCGCCTTTCTAACGGGGTAAAGTGTAGATTTTTAACTTATTCAGGATTGATATATCTGATTTAAAATTTAAAGTTAGTTGAGATGATTATTCCAAAGATAGCATTCAGGAATATATTCCGTCACAAAAGGCGGTCACTACTTACAGGTCTTATGATGGCTGGAGGATGTCTCCTCTTTGCGGTATTTATCGGCATGATTGACGGGAGCTATGGAAACCTAATTGACATGTTCACACGCGACCACACAGGACATGTTCAGATTCACCGGAAGGGATACCTTGATAAATCTTCACTGCACAAGATTATAAGAAGTCCCGAGTCAATTGGCGAAAGGATTAATTCCCTTCCTTATGTCGATTCCTGGGCTCCCCGTGTTTACACTCCAGCCCTGGCCTTTGCCGGTATAAAAACGAGCGGTGTTAAGGTGATGGGTATAGATCCCCGGCAGGAGGCTAAGACTACACGTCTTAAGAACAAGGTTAAGAAGGGACGGTTCTTATCCGGAAAGCCACTTAATGAAATAATAATAAACGAAAGGTTATCAAGGGTATTAAAAGCAGGGCTAGGCGATGAAATAGCACTTATAGCACAGGGCATTGACGGATCCATTGCCAACGACCTGTTCACCGTAGTTGGTATAACAGGCCAAAAGGACTCAACATATAGTGGCTCAACTTGTTATATGCATATTGATACTACACGTATGTTCCTTTCCATGACGGGCGGTGCTCATGAAATAGCGGTTGTACTCACTGACCACATAAGGACTCTTCAAACAGTAGATCTTATACAGCAGACTCTCAATGATGATTCACTGGAAGTTGATCCATGGCAGTTTGTGGAGAGACAGTTTTACACGGCTATGCAGGCTGATATAAAGGGAAACTGGATAACAATAATTGTATTTACCATAGTTATTGCCATCGGTGTGCTAAATACCGTACTCATGGTTATTCTGGAAAGGACAACAGAGTTTGGGGTTATGAGAGCTCTGGGAACACGGTCTTCGCAGATATTCATCCTTATTGTCCTGGAAACTACTTTTCTATCACTATTGAGCATAATTCTGGGGACAGCAGGAGGGATACTTGCCAACTGGATATTATCTGTACACGGTATCACCCTATCCTCCCCTGTTGACTGGGGTGGATTTCTTTTCGATACAATCACTGCGAAGATAACACTTCGTTCGATGCTGATACCAATTGCGGTAATTGTTGGTACAGCTATTATAGTCAGCATACCCCCTGCGGTCAGGGCCGCGAGAATAAAACCCGTAAAGGCATTGAGGTCTATTTAGGCTATGAAACTGCTTATTAAACTGGCATGGAGAAACGTGCTGAGAAACAGAAGGCGTACACTTCTTTCCGGGCTTGCAGTAGGTATCGGCCTCGCCTCAATGATCTTTGTGAATGGTCTCTTTACTGGCATGCTGGACAGCATGATAAGGACCGCAACCGATACGTTTCTTGGACATGGGCAGATCCATGCCCGGGGTTTCAGGGATACTTTTGAAGTTGAAAAAACCATTAATAATTCTGAGACAGTACTTAACGGCCTCAGTTCAGAAGAGATTATATCTCATTTTTCGCCCCGCACTGTCTCTTTTGCCATGCTAAGTTCTGCTTCTGGTGTGAAATCTGTGATGCTCTACGGCATAGAACCACTTACCGAACATGAGATATCTGCAGTGGATGAAGCCATAAGAGAAGGAAGTTATCTCAGCCCGGAAATTACCGGCATGATACTAATTGGTTCAAAAACAGCTGAGACGCTAGAGGTAAAAATGGGTGACCGAGTTGTAATTACAGTTGCCAGGGCATATACTGGGGAACTCTCTCAGGAGATGTTCAGGGTAGGAGGTATTTTCCATATGGGCATAAGAGAGGCAGACGCAGGACTCGCCTTTGTCCATATAGTTAATGCTCAGAGACTACTTGGCATTGGTGATAACTTTCACGAAATAGCCATTCAGTTCAAGAACCTGAAAATTGCCGGAGATCCAGTTCTTCCCTTCTGGAACAAATATTCCCGTGGCGGAAACGAGGCAATAGGTTGGAAAGAGATGGTACCACAGCTTGAAAGTGTCGTAGAGATGTCATATGTATCAACAGGTATTACCATGCTTCTTGTATTTGGTATAGTAGGCCTCACCATCATGAACTCCCTTTTCATGTCTCTTTACGAGAGGATGTTTGAATTTGGAGTTTTGAGGGCTATCGGCACAAGGCCATTCAGGATGGGAGCCATAATAATTCTGGAGGCTGCCGCTCTTTCGTTAATCAGCATGGTGATAGGTTTAGTACTGGGTTTTGGTCTCACAAAATATTTTTCTGTCGCCGGAATTAACTACAAGGGAATCGAGTTTGCAGGGGTGACAATTACCGAGCTGATATTCCCTGTTTTTACAATAGAGCAATTTACACTCTATCCATTGTTGATAATGATCTTCTCCTTAACAGCAGCAATATACCCTGCTGTTTTTGCAGCTAAACTGACACCGGCACGGGCGATGCGAAGGAGCATTTAGGAAAGGAGGAATTCAATGACAGAAGAGATTATCAAGATAGAAAATTTAACAAAGGTCTATGGTACTAACAGTTTGCAGATACATGCGCTCAGATCTGTGAATCTCACTATCCGGACAGGCGAATTCACAGCAATCGCAGGGCCATCGGGATCCGGCAAGACAACACTCCTTAATATCATAAGCGGTCTTGATACTCCAACAGAAGGCCATGCAATGCTCGCAGGGAAACCCTTAACTGAGATGAAAGGTGCTGAACTCTCGGACTTCAGGAGGGACCATATCGGGTTCATATTCCAGTCATATAACCTTATACCTGTTCTATCGGCCAAGGAGAATATAGAGTATATAATGCTTCTTCAGGGTATCCCGGAAAATGAGAGGCTTTCACGGGTGGCATCGATATTGAAAGATGTAGGTATGGAGGGAGTAGAGGATAGGAGACCTAACCAGCTTTCAGGCGGGCAGCAGCAGCGCGTTGCTGTTGCCCGTGCTATGGTATCAAGGCCTGATATAATACTTGCCGATGAACCTACCGCAAATCTTGACTCTCAGACAGGTGCAGCACTCCTCGACATGATGCGCGAGCTGAACGAAAAGAGGGGTATGACTTTTGTGTTCTCAACACATGACACAATGATTATGGAAAGGGCAAAGAGGCTTGTAATTCTGAAAGACGGAAAGATAGCAAAGGACGAGGTACGGGAGTAAGGAGGTTTCAGAAAATTTGCCTTTATCAGGTTGCAGATTATTTATAATAGCTCTGTTTTATACTGTTTTTATTTTTTCAAGCATCGCCTCAGCAGACGAAAATAAACTCAAAATCAGGGGATACATTAAAACCCTTGCCACCATCTACGATTTTACGGGTTATGATTTTGAGCAGACCGGAAGCAATAATACCGACATACCGGATCTCGAAGGATCATTGATTAGTACACTGAGGGTCAGCCTTTTATGGCAGCCTGAAGAATCTGTTTCTGCAGAGCTCGCTTATGAAATAGTCCCCCGTATTCAGGATGATATATTAGAGTCATTTTTCAGGATTCAGGCGGCTAATCCCCTCTCTTACCGCGCTTTTGATTTCGGGGAAAAGATAGACGTTACACATGATACCAGTTCTTTCAGGCTGTTTCAAAACCTCGACAGGGCATTTATAACTTTTTCCCCTCCATTTGCTGATATACACGCCGGGCGACAGCCGATAGCTTTTGGATCTGCCCGTGTAGTAAACCCGACTGATATTTTCACATCATTCACATATACAGAGCTTAATAAAGAGGAAAGAACAGGCGTTGATGCAATCAGGATAAAGATACCTGCAGGTATGCTGGGCGAGGTAGATATAGGGACTGTATTTGGAGAGAAATTTAAATCTTATGAAAGCGCTGCCTTTGTCCGCACTAAATTCTTTTTGTTCGAAACCGATCTCTCAGCCATATCCATACTCTTCAAAGAAAACCTGCTCTTAGGATTTGACATTGCCCGTTCAATAGGTGGTGCCGGCTACTGGTTCGAAGGGGCTTATACATTTTCAGGAATTACAGATAATCGTGATACAGATCAGGATTATGTCAGGGTCTCCACTGGTATTGATTACAGTTTAACCGATAAACTGTATGCCTATGTCGAATACCATTATAACAGCGCAGGAGAAACAGACCCCGGTGACTATAAAATAATTGGTGCAAAAAGTAAGGAGACAGCATATGAAGAAGGTTCAGTATATCTGCACGGAAAACACTATATAGCACCCGGATTTACATACAATATAACACCTATTTTTACATTCAGTGCTCAATCAATATGCAATATAGGGGACAGCTCACTTTTATTTTTTCCTGATTTTCAGTACAGTCTTTCTGATAATGCTGTGCTTGAAGCAGGGGCATTTATCGGCATTGGGAGCGGACCCGATATTATGATAAATTCAGATACGGGAGGCACATACATCTCCGCACATTCCGAGTTCGGACTTTATCCGGATACCTATTTCATATCAGTACGCTTGTATTTTTAAACCTGCAACAAAAAACAGGCGGGTTGGGGGTTACCCGCCTGAGGCGGGTAAAATTTTTCTGCATGTATGCCTGATCTTTTATACTGATAATGTATTTTGAGTTTCAAAATTTCTGTAAAAGCTGTTATGTTTTAAATAGAACGCTATGTCGACAGTATCACTCATACAGGGCGATATAAGACGTGAAAATGTGAGAAAGTCCCTCGAGTTGATCGCCCACAATATTAAAAAGAGTATTGGTACACGTCAGGTAATCATCAAACCAAACTTTGTATCAACTTCGATACAGCTTGCCTCAACCCATATTGACCACATACGGGGTATACTCGATTTCCTCGGAGACTTTTACAAAGAAAAGGTAATTATTGGTGAAGCAGCTGCTGGTAATACCATGGAAGGATATAAACGATTCGGCTATAACAACCTCCTAAAAGAATACAATATCGAATTAATAGACCTTAACAGAGGTGCTTTTGAAAAAATTCCCATCCTGGATATGTCAAACAGAACAATCTACGTAAGTGTATCAAGTCTTTTACTTGACAGGGATAATTATTTAATCTCTGCAACACGATTGAAGACCCATGACACTGTTGTAGTTACACTTTCTGTTAAAAATACTGCAATGGGTTGTGTACTGTATCCTGATAAGGAAAATGTTCATCAGGGAGTAATACAAATAAATAAAAACATAGCACAGCTTGCAGGGCTTGTATGGCCTGACCTTGCATCCATTGATGGATTTGAGGGGATGGAAGGTAATGGTCCCATTTTTGGAGACCCAATTTATGTAGGTGTTGCCCTGGCAAGCAATGATCCACTGGCTGCCGACAGGGTATCATGCGAAATTATGGGTGTGGAAGCCTCAAGAGTTGGTTATCTGAGCCACTGCGCTGCAGACGGCCTTGGTGAATTTGATTTAGAGAGGATAGAGATTTTAGGCGCACCCCTGAATAATTGCAGAAAGCACTTCAGACTTCACAGTACCGTTGAAATGCAGTACTCATGGATGTAAAAAATTTGGCTGGTATGGTTTAACAGGCAAGAAAAACTGCAATAAGCATAATAGATTCTAATCATTCCTTGCCAGTGCAGTGCTCTTCAATGCAGTCAAAGGTCCATGCTTTTTAAAAATCTCCATTTGCTGTTCATTCCGTACAAGCAAGGCTCCTGCAAATCCCAGCGAGTTGATCGAAATGCCTTCATAAAATTCCTGTGACCTCGGCACAAGTAACATCCATTCATTCGTGATGAGAAGGCAGTAAGGAAGAGACTGCCTCTCGAGGCGATCCCTGGACGGAGTTCTCAATCCTGCCCTTCGAAGCATTTCAGAGTATATCGTAAATGTTTCCTCTGCAACATCCAGTAGTGATTTTAAAGAACTGACATTCAGGCGGGTAAAGATGTGAAGAAAAGGGAAACCCTCGATTGTCCCGAAACCTTCTTGAAATCTCGCAGTGTCAAGCAGCGGTTCGATTGGTATTTGCGGCCCTTCAGGTGCAAGAGGAAGAGGAACTACCTGCAGGTGTTTGTGTGGCTGGCTGGCACCGGCTACCACTCCACCGTTATAAAAACCGAGCCCGTTATATTCAGCAAGACAGGCCCAGAGAGCCTCAAAATCCCTCACGGTAAGCAGGATTTCCTGGTGTTCAAATTCCCTGGTTATAATGAGAAGATGACGTTCCACGACATTGAACTTATTAAGTACTGCCACATGGGTTTCGGTAACATCTGCAACGAAAAGTTTCTCATCATAAGGAAGAAACGGGTTCAATTGGCTTTCTGAACTTGACTCATGCTCCTGCTTCTTTCTTTCTTCATCCTTAAGTGAGAGGCTGGAAAGAATCCTGACAAAGAACCGGATACCACTGTCCTGTATAAATTCATATTCAGTCGGTATGGGCAGAAGTGAACCAATGCTCAGGGCATTATCTGTAGTCTTTACCAGGTTCTGCCAAAGTGTACCCTTTTTAAACATAATGTGTGAATTCTTGATCATCTATTAACCCCAAAATACATTTCAGTATAAAAAGAGCAGGTGTATGTGCAGAAAAAGTCTTTACTATTTTATCCCGACTTGTGGGGCACCACCTTTGTAAGTCCTCTCATTACCCGATTGCCTTTACGTTATCATATAAAAGGATTTGTATCAATAAGTAGCAGATTGTGATTTGTTCACCCCGTACAATGGTTTTATTNNGTTTCTCAGAAATCCATCTATAGTTTTTCATAATAATAAATTATTTTACGGGGTAAAGGTTTTTCTGCATGTATACCTGCTTCAAACGCATTTTGGGGGTTAATATTTCAGATCGGAAACCTTACTGCTTCTGTTTTATTTCTATCAGATTTCCCGAAAAATCCTTAACAAAATAAACTGTCTTTCCCTGGTGACTTCCGGTAATTACCTGGATGCCCTTTCCCGATGCATTCTCAACGAATTTTTCAAGGTCATCAACAATGAAGCCGATGTGATTAAGATTCGGTGAAGGATGATAAAATTCAGGGAATATTAATACCTCGATCTTTATGTTCTCCTTCTCAAATACAAGAACCTTTATCTCTCTTGATACAGAAAATAATTGCTCGGAAAGTTCAGGCGAAACAATGAATTCCCTGGTCTTATTAAGCCCTAAAAAATCCTGATAGAAAAATAGCGCTTTATCTTCATCCCTGTTAATAATACCAACATGGTTTAATAACATTAACGCCAAGTCTCCTGTTCCGCTTCAAATCAGTAGTTTAATTCTTTAGATGTTATTTTTTAGATTTCTTTTTAGCTTTTGCATCTGTCTTTTTTACGGTCTTCTTTGCAGCCATCTTTTTGGGAGCCGCTTTCCTGGCTTCAGGTACAGGCTTTATGGTGAGCTCATCTTTACCTTCAAACGTCCCGAGTATATCATCTTCCCTGATAAGCGTTATTTCCTCGCCATTAAACTCTATATCATTTGCCATATAATCAATGAAGATAACACGCTGACCAGGCCTTAAAACAGTAGGTATGAACTTCTTTTCCTTTTTGCCCTGTTCTGTCTTATACCTGCCCGGTCCGATTGCTTCCACAATACCCTGCGAAGGTTTATCTTTGGCTGAATCAGGTATTACAATACCGCCGGCGGTCTTTTCTTCTGGTTCTATTCTCCTGATTACTGCCCAATCATGAAGTGGCTTTAATCTCATAAATAATTACCTCCTGTTTAATCATGGATTTATAATTATACTTAATGAAACAGTTTATATGAAATACCTTTTGAGCAGAAACACCTAAAAACTTGACAGTACGGCTTTGTTTCAAGCATTGGGAACTTAGCCATCTTCTGATATTTCTGTACGAACAAGCGCAAGTATAGCTGCATGGGGTACTATCAAATACTTTTTCCCCTCAAATTCGATCTCTATCGATTCTTCCTTGAGAAAGAGCGCATAGTCTCCTTCAGCTGCCTGAAGTGGAATAAATCTTAGTTCTTTCTGCCTGTTTGAAGACCAGGATTCCTCTGAAACAGCATCAGGGATTGCATAACCTGGTCCGGTCTTCACTACATATCCTCCTGAGACTTTCTCCTTTTCCTTGACAGTGGGAGGAAGGTAAAGACCTGAGGTAGTCCTGTCCATGCCTTCGTCGGGTTCCAATAGAACCCTGTCACCGACAATAATTAGATTCTTCTTTGCTTTCATATGCGATATTTTAAAATATTAAATAAAATTATTTTATAAAAAAACAAAAAAACATCTTTAATATCCATATTTATCCTTTGTCTCTGAGAAACGAGAGAAAAGTAATGGTTTTTTAAAAAAAATAGAGCCGTATTCAGGTCAAATTCATTGGACAACCCAAACGCCGGCAATCTCAATTCCTGCCACTCCGTTTAACAGATTGACCAGATACCCTTATACGGCCCCAGGATAATTTATGCGATGCTCCGAATACAGAAAACAATAAGCTTTTTTAAAGGTGGGTGCTTCGTTAGATGCTTTAGGCTTCCCCCTGATTTACGGGGGCATGCTCACCACATCTAAATTCCACTCCCTAACAAAGTTGCTTAGTCCTTATGTTTAAACTGATCCAGAGTATCGCAGTTTTTTACCTCTTAATGTATTCTAACTATTTTAGATATGCTTGGCAAGAATTATAAGTCATCTAAATAGGATCAATAAAAATATCATGAATGATGCTTATTAAACATTACCAGGGCAGGTTATTAATACTCTTCAATAAAGTAACGGCGGACTATTTAGAGAACAATAATTATCTATAAAATCTCTTCCAGTGTGATATCTAATATCAGGTTTTTTCCTGCAAGCGGGTGATTACAATCCATAATAAAAGAATTCTCTGTTTTATCGACTACCGTAACCATTACAGGCTCTCCATCAGCCCGGTGCATCTGTACCCTCTCTCCTATTGCTGGATCAAAGTCTGCGGGAGCCCTATTTCTGTTGAACTCAAAAACCATTTCTTCTTTACGAGGTCCAAATGCCTGTTCCAGATAAATAGTCTTTGTTTCGCCAGGACTCATGCCGACAACACCTTCTTCAACTCCGCTCAGAATCTCTCCCTCACCTACCTTAAACTCCAGTGACGCACCTCCTTCTGAAGTATCAAATATTGTGCCGTCTTCAAATTTTCCTGTGTATTGCACCCTGACTGTATCACCATTTTTTGCAGAAGCCATTCTGCCTCCTTTCATTCATTATTAATGTAATGTAAGGTATTTTAGCACAATAAACTGTTAATTATACTGTTTCTGATTAACAATACAATCATTCAAGCGGGGTACCATCCAAAAGCTCTTCATAGAATTGTTTGAAGTTAGGCAAATTTTTCTCTGCCATTACCTTCATTGCGCTTCTCGGGTGCTCATTCAGTACGCCGGTTATCATATAGGGGATATGGTAACCCCATTCTGTCTCTTGTTTGGCAGAGACAAACAACTCGTGTATTATCTCAAGAACAGGTCTTATATCGAACTTTGGATTTTTTAGAAAGGAAAGTAAAAGCTCTAACGGACAATTGCCAGCACCTCTCCCCATTCCATAAATCGTTGCATCTATACGGTTTGTCCCGGCGATAATTCCCTCTATTGTATTTGCAAATGCCAACTGCTGATTATTGTGTGCATGTATGCCAAGATCTTTGCCGGGCATCGCTTCAAAGTATTTCTTTGCAAGGAAATGGATCTGTTCCGAATATAATGCTCCAAAACTGTCCACGATATAAATAACCGGAACATCGCTCTTGGAAAGGTCATCCAGAGCTTCATCAAGGTCCCTCTCCAGAACCTTTGATACTGCCATCAGATTTATAGTTGCCTCGTAGCCTTTGTCAAGACATTGATGTGCCAGATCTATTGCTTTATCTACTTCTTTGACATAGCATGCTACTCTTATCATGTCAAGGATACTTTCACTTTTGGGAGATATATCTTCAGAATCAATACGGCCTATGTCAGCCATAGCAGATAATTTAATATTGGTATTATTATCCCCAACAATCCTTCTCACATCCTCCTCAGAGCAGAATTTCCAGTCACCATTCTCCTCCCGGGAAAAATACTTCTCAGATGATTTATATCCTATTTCCATATAGTCAATGCCACTGCTGGAAAGGGCATGAAACACCTTTCCTACAAAGTCATCACTGAATTGCCACTTATTAATCAAGCCGCCGTCCCGGATGGTACAATCCAGAACCTTAATTTGAGGACGAAACATTTATTTAACCTCCCAAATAATTGTTCTGTTCATTTATCAATAATGAACATAGATTTGAATTATATACAATTTATGTATAACTTATGTGAATCTTACCAGACTCTCATTGATAACTCTTCATCTATCTTCAGAACAAATCTTTCGGCATTCTCTCTTATAGACTCCCAGTCACCGGCCAATACAAGCTCATTTTTAATTATTGATGAGCCAACGAGTATTCCTGCAGCATTAGCTTTAAGATATCTGGAAACATTATCCAGATTTACGCCGCCGCATAAAAGAAATTTGATGAAAGGGAAAGGACCCCTGATGACCTTGAGAAATTCCAATCCACCTATTTCCACAAAAGGAAAGAGCTTTATAATATCCCCCCCTGCTTCATAGGCTCTGTATATTTCAGTAGGAGTACACGCACCTGGTATGGATACTGCACCCTCTTTCTTGGTAAACTTCACTATCTCTTCATCAAAATTCGGACTGACAATATATTCTGCGCCTGCCTTAAGCGCCTTTTTTGCATCTAAAATATTGAGAATAGTGCCTGCACCAATTGAAACCCTATCATC
>JABAOH010135855.1_pt3 | contig 32344 bp, 31 predicted proteins | sample 7062181 | NCBI WGS metagenome assembly JABAOH01 (sample SAMN14538630, study PRJNA623070) | marine sediment metagenome | biome: marine biome [ENVO:00000428]; feature: marine pelagic biome [ENVO:01000023]; material: deep marine sediment [ENVO:00002113]; isolation source: pool of 5 deep marine... | reverse complement strand
ATTTACCGCAAGACGCCCGCCATGCTGCATACGGTCGACGGTGACGGGAAGATCGTGACGGCGACCGACCACTGGCTGCAAAAACTCGGCTACCGGAGAGACGAAGTCATCGGCCGTCCGACGACGGACTTCTTCAGCGAGGCCGATCGCCAACGGTATGCGGGGGGCCGTCTTCGGGAGCTCCTGCAACAGGGTGACTTCAACAATGAAGAACGCCAGGTCGTGACCAGGGACGGCCGGGTCCTCGATCTCGTTGTATCCGCGATCGCACACAGGGACATCAACGGCAATGTCGATCGAATGCTGATCGCGTCCAAGGACGTCACCGAGAGGCTGCGCGCAGAGCGAAAGCTGCGCAGTGCGCTGGCCGAAAATGCGAGCCTGCGCAAAGAGCTCGAGCGCGAACGCGATTACCTGCGCGAAGAGGTCAATGTCGCCATGAATTTCGGCCGTATCGTCGGCACGAGTTCGGCACTGCGCAAGATGCTCAAGCAGGTCGAAGCCGTCGCCGAGACGCCGGCAAGCGTATTGCTGCTCGGCGAATCGGGTGTCGGCAAGGAACTCGTGGCCCACGCCATACACACCCAGAGTTCACGCGCCGACGGGCCTCTCGTGAAGGTGAACTGCGCATCGATTCCCAAGGAGCTGTTCGAAAGCGAGTTTTTCGGGCATGTGAAAGGGGCGTTCACGGGAGCACATCGCGACCGCGTGGGGCGCTTCCAGCTCGCCGACGGCGGAACGATTTTTCTCGACGAGATCGGCGAGATACCTCTCGAATTGCAGGGCAAGCTGCTCCGAGTGTTGCAGGAGAGCGAGTTCGAGCGCGTCGGCGATGACGTCACGCGAACGGTCGACGTGCGGGTTATTGCGGCGACCAACAGGAATCTCGAGCAACTTATTGTCGGGGGCGAGTTTCGCGAGGATCTTTTCTACCGGCTCAGCGTCTTCCCGGTCGAGGTGCCGCCGCTGCGTGAGCGCGGTGAAGACGTCGTGCAGCTGGCACAACATTTTCTCGAACGCGCCTGCCAGGATTTCGGTCGGCCGATTCTGACCCTGACCCGTACGCAGGCCGACAAGCTGCGCGATTACGACTGGCCGGGCAATATCCGGGAATTGAAAAACGTGATCGAGCGTGCCGTAATCCTGTCATCGGGGAACGTGCTCCGGCTGGATTTGTCCATGCCGAATATTGCAAGCGCCGAAGTGCGCGATGCTCAGGCGGTGTCGTCTCGTCCCGGCGGTATCTTGACGGAAAAGGAAATGCGCGACTTCCAGAAAAAAAACACGGTCATGGCACTCGAGGAATCCCAATGGCGCGTGTCGGGGCCGAATGGTGCCGCAGAGCTGCTGGGCGTCAAGCCGACGACGCTGGCGGACCGCATTCGGGCGTTCGGCATCAGGAAGCCGGCAAAGTGAGTCGATACCTGTGGTTCGCAGCCCTGGCGCTGTCTGCTCCCCTCGCCGCCTCCGAGCCCTTCCTCCCGCCACCTGTGGAGAGCAGGCTCGCGCATCGGCAGGTACCCGAAGCTGCGACCAGTATCTATGTGCAAGATCTCGATAGCGGCGATGTCGTCGTTCGTTGGAACGAGGACGTTCCCCGTAACCCGGGTTCGACGATCAAGCTGCTGACGACGCTCGCAGCAATCGACATCCTCGGGCCAACCTATACCTGGCGGACCGATATTTTTGCTCTCGGTCCGATCGAGGACGGCAGGCTGGACGGTGACCTGTTGATCCGGGGGCAGGGCGATCCGTTCCTCGTGACCGAACGCGTGTGGCAGATGTTGCGCCGGATTCGCCAGGCGGGCATCGATGAGATCGGCGGCGACCTGTTGCTGGATGACAGTTACTTCGAAGTCGCTCCCGATGACCCTGGCGACTTCGATCGCCAGCCGTTGCGCGCGTATAACGTTGCGCCTAATGCATTACTCATGAATTACAAGGTCGTGCGCTACTGGTTCGAACCGGTGCATGAAACCGGCAAAGTCGAAATCTGGACCGACCCGCCGTTGCCGAACCTCGAGATCGACAATCGCCTGAGCCTGGCCCCCGGCGCATGTCGCGGGTATCAGCGTGGAATCACGATTACGGCCAATGCGACCGTCAACAAGATGACTTTCAGCGGCAAGTTCCCGAGTGGTTGTGAGCGTTACGCAATGGATCGGACCGCGCTCGGCCACAACAGTTTTGCTTATGGTCTGTTCAAGTCGATGTGGGAGGAGTCCGGCGGAACTTTCGATGGCGGCTGGACGACCGCCGCGGCACCAGCCGACGAGGAACCAATCGTGGAGTTCCAGTCGCTGCCACTGACCGACGTGATCAGCCGGGTGAACAAGTTCAGCAACAATGTCATGGCCCGGCAGCTCCTGCTTACATTATCGGCCGAGATCCTCGGACCTCCGGGGACCGAAGCGGGCGGACGCAAGGTTGTCGGCAACTGGCTGCGCGAGAACGGACTCGAATTCACCGACCTGGCGTTCGACAACGGCGCGGGCCTGTCGCGCGAGGCGCGCATAACGGCTGCGGACTTCGGGAAGCTCCTCAGGTTTGCCTGGCGCCAGCCTTACATGCCGGAATACGTGTCGTCGATGTCGCTTGCCGGGCTCGACGGTACGCTGCGCTACCGGATGGACAGCGGACCCCTCGAAGGCGCCGCTCACCTGAAAACCGGCTCGCTCGACCACGTGGCGGGTATCGCCGGATATCTGCAGGCGCGCTCCGGCAGGCGATTTGCCGTCGTCGTGCTGCAGAACCACACGGATATCCATCGCGGTTACGGCGACGAGACCCAGGAAGCCCTGCTTCGATGGCTCTACGAGCAATAGCCTGTAGTAGACTCTCGCCAGTTCGTTTGGGAGAACACTAATGCGCAAACTTGTGCTCTTGCTGCTGTTGCCGTTCGGCGCAATGGCGGAAACCGCGTACGTGACCGATACGCTGCGGCTCGGCCTGCACCAGGCGTCGGACACCAGTGACCGGCCGTTTCAGAATCTCGAAAGTGGGCAGGAGATGGAGGTTTTGTCGCGGACCCAGTACTACGCTCACGTGCAGCTGCCGGATGGAACGCGGGGTTACGTCAAGGCAGGGTTCCTCGTGGACGAGAAGCCGGCCAAGCTCATCGTTACCGAAACCCAGGCGGAGGTAGACCGGCTGAGTGCCGAACTCGAGGAGACGCGCCAGGCGTTTGCCGCGCCCGCGGCCACGATCGATTCGCTCAGGGGGCAGGTTGCCGATCTGCAGGCGAGTCTCGAAACGAGCGAAGCCACTGCGGCGCGGCTAGGCGAGGAAAATAACGAACTTCGCGAGAGCCAGGCGCAGAATCGCATCCTCGTGCCGTTGAAATGGGTCGGTGGCGTGGCCGCTGCGTGTCTCGTCGCGGGCCTGATGATCGGACTCTGGTGGACCGATCACCGCAGTCGCAAGCGGCATGGCGGGATTCGCATCTACTGATACGGATCGAGGAACGAGGACTCCCGATCAGGCAGCTTCAGTAATGTCGTCGCTGCAGCCACCACGAACGGGCAGGCTCGTGTCCCTGAACAAATCGTCAATGTCGGACTGAGAGCGAACATGACGCGTGCGTTCGAGCTGGTCGGTCGTGATATGCGGTGCAAACAGCTGCACGAAATCCAGCATATAGCGGCGTAGCACGATGTCCTTGCGGAATCCGATCCATGTCGTGCTTCGCGGGAACAGCCCTTCTCCGTCAAGTGCAGTAAGGTCCTCGCCATCCGAGCAGTCCTCGGCCATGCTGGCGACGATTCCTACGCCCAGTCCCATTCGGACATAGGTCTTGATGACATCGGCATCGCGGGCGGTAAATACGACATCAGGTTCCAATCCGCGGTCGGCAAACGCGCGCTTCAGTGAGGATTGCCCGCCGAAGCTGAAGACGTAGGTGACCAGCGGATGTTTCGCGAGATCCTCGAGCGTTAGCTTTCGCTCGAGTGCCGCAAGTTCATGGCCCTTGGGCACGATAATCTTTCGGTCCCAGTGATAACTGGGTACGAGCAACAGGTCGTTGAACAGCCTATGGGAGCCGGTCGCAATCGCGAAATCGATCTCGTTGGCTTTCACCATGTCGGCGATCTGTTCCGAAGTGCCCTGGTGCAGGTTGAGGTTGACGCGCGGGTAACGTTCGCGGAACCTGCGTATCACATCGGGCAACACATACCGCGCCTGCGTATGGGTCGTAGCGATTGAAAGTGTGCCTTCTTCCTCGTGGTAGTAATCGGAAGCCAGGCTGCGGATGTTGTCGACTTCCGCCATGATCATGCGCGCCCGGGCGATAACCTGCTCCCCTGCCGGCGTGATACCGCCAAGGCTCTTGCCCTTGCGCACGAACAGCTGCAGCCCGAGTTCTTCCTCGAGCAGCTTGAGTTGTTTGCTCACCCCCGGCTGAGACGTATACAGCCGTTCAGCGGCTGCAGTGATGTTCAGCCCGTTGTCGACGATCGCAAGCAAGTATTTCAGTTGTTGAAGCTTCATGCTGAAAGCTGCGTCGTTGCGTCCTCAACTATGACCGCCCGCGCGGCCGTTCGTTTCACCCGCGTTGATTGGCTACATATAACACATGGCTATTACGACAGAAACACGGGGTCATTTTTGCCCAATTCGCGACGGGCGGACCGGGAACACATTTCTCGCCTGAGACTTTATCCGTGATAGCCTCGAGCAGCTGACACGGCTGATCATCGGTGACGTCGCGGCGCCTGGCCGCAACAACGCCCGAATAACAAGAGGACTGGAAGATGATCTACAACAATATTCTGGAAACTATCGGCAATACGCCGATCGTGCGCCTGAATCGCATGGGCCCGGACCACGTCGAACTCTACGTCAAGGTCGAATCGTTCAACCCGATGGCGTCCGTCAAGGATCGCCTTGCCTTCGCGATCATCAATGACGCCGAGCAAAAAGGCACCCTGGAGCCGGGACAGACGGTCGTCGAGGCGACCTCAGGCAATACGGGCATCGCACTCGCGATGGTGTGCGCGGCGACGGGTCATCCGTTTGTCGCGACAATGGCCGACTCGTTTTCGGTCGAGCGCCGAATGGTCATGCGTGGTCTCGGCGCCAAGGTCATCCTGACGCCCGCGGCCGAGCGCGGCACCGGTATGGTTCGCAAGGCGGAAGAACTGGCGAAAAAGCATGGCTGGTTCCTGGCGCGCCAGTTCGAGAACCCGGCAAACCCGGACTACCACGCGAGCACGACAGGCCCCGAGATCCTCAGCGATTTTTCGGGCCGGCGGCTCGACTACTGGGTGACCGGGTACGGCACGGGCGGAACGATGAGTGGCGCCGGTCGGACGATCAAAGCCGCTCGCCCGGAGATAAAGATCGTGGCAACGGAGCCGGCAGGAGCGGCCCTGCTCGCCGGCGCCGAGTGGGCGCCGCACAAGATCCAGGGCTGGACACCCGATTTCATCCCCGCGGTGCTCGATCGCGAGGTCTTCGACGAACTCAGGTCGATATCCGACGACCGTGCTATCGAGGTGTCGCGCGAGCTGTCTCACAAAGAGGGCATATTCACGGGTATTTCGGCCGGCGCCACGCTTGCCACAGCGCTCGATGTGGCCGAGGAGGCACCCGAGGGCTCGGTCATCCTGGCGATGCTGCCCGATACCGGCGAGCGTTACCTGTCGACACCACTGTTCGAGGGCGTGCCGGAAGGCTCCGATGACGAGTGGCTCGCATCGCAGTAATTTGCCCAAAACTTGCCCAAATGGCCCATTTTCAGGGTGCAAACGGCCTCACTTGAGACTTCAGTCACAGCGGGGCAGCCGCAGCGCTGGCATTGTAGATATCCCAGGATCCGCCAGCCCGAAGGGAGTCAGCGTTGTCGGCCGACCTGCACAATTTGCAAACAATAAAAAATATTGGCAAGGCCAAGGGCTTGCTTCACTCGCTTGTGCCGCGCGCGCACTGCTTTTGTTTCTACGACCGCAAGCGCGACTGCGTCTGGAGTTCGGATGGCGCAGATGACTACGAAATTGATAATTTCATTACCGACTTGCCTGATGAAATCATTGCCGACGCCGAGAAATCCGAAGGCCATATCCGGCGTACGCTGAACTCGGGACGCACGCTCCTCGTATTGTCCGTTCGAAGCGACGACGACAGCAGGCTCGGCCTGCTGGTTTCGGTCTTTTCCCGCAATGCCGGCAAATCGTCTTCATTCAATCCCCAGATGCTGGCCAAAATTCTCCGGCCCGCAGTGGATCTGATCGGCGAAAGCCTGATTACTGGCCGCCAGCTCGAACTGGCAGAGCAGCGTGGCGAGGATGCCGAGAAAGAACTGACGCTCGTGTACGAGGTCGACGAGAAGATCCACGGCATGTCCCGCAGCCATGCCGGACTTGCTCAGCTCGTCGGACAAAGTGGGCGATATCTCGGCATCGCCTACAGCGTGCTGCTGATTCCGGGCAAACGAATTCGTGTCAGCGCGACTCACTCGAGCTGGAAGAAAGTCAATCGCAAGGTCCTGGATCGTTACCTCGTCGACCACTTGATGCCCAAGCTCGAGGGCAAGCGCTGGCCGGCCGTGTTCGAGATCCCAGGTATCGAAGGCGAGGAAGACCCGCCTGCGCAGGGGTTTCAGACATTATTGAGTCCTCTGATCGACAAACATGGCAATCTCGAAGGTGTCCTGGCGCAGCTGGGGCGTGTCAACGGCGGCGACTTCACGAAGGCCGAAAGGCGGTTCATGGCGCACATCGTCCGCAAGGTCGAGTACGTGATCGAGCAATCGTTTGATGCGATGACCGGGCTGATGAATCGCGCCGGATTCGAGGCGCAGCTGCAGGAGTCGGCCAAGGATTTTGAGAAGCCGGACGACGCTCATCAGCTGATTTACTTCGATCTCGACAACCTGCAACTCGTCAACGATACCTTCGGCCGCGAGGCGGGCGATGCCGTGATCATACGATTCGCACGAATGCTGGAAGAAGACCTGTCGCGCAAAGCGGTTGTCTCGAGACTGACGGGTGACGACTTTTGCATTTTGCTAACCCACGCGGATACTGACGCCGCGCTCGAGCTCGCACAGACGATACGCGACAAAGGCGACGCGCTGCGCTACCTCGAAGGCGACAAGTCGTTACAGATTACGATGAGCATTGGCCTCGCGGAGTTCAATTCCAAGGAAGGCGCACGCGGCCGCGCGCTGACGACTGCTCGATTGGCCTGCGAGTCTGCGAAAGAGCATGGTCGCGATCGTATCGAGGTTTACGACGAAAAGAACCTGAGCATCGTTCAACGCCACGACGACATGCAGCTCGTAGCGCAGATTCAACAGGCCCTTGACGAGGACGGTTTCGAGTTGCTTGCTCAGCCCATCGTCGACCTCAAGAAGGATGAAGCGCGGCCGCAATACGAGGTGCTGCTGCGGATGAACGACGGCGACGGCGCAGCCGTCTCGACGAAAGCGCTGTTCTCGGCTGCCGAGCGCTACAAATTGATGCCGCAGATCGATCGCTGGGTGGTGTCTTCGACGCTGGCGCAAATTGCCGAGTACCAGGAAGTGCTGGCGAACCATGAAGCGATATTTTCGATTAATCTTTCGGGTCAATCGCTGAGCGACGATGACATCCTCGAGTTTATCGACGAAGAGCTCAATGAAAACGGCGTATCCCCGCGCACACTTTGCTTCGAGATCACAGAATCGGCAGCTGTTTCAAACCTTGCAAAAGCGCAACGATTCATCGACGAACTTCGCACGCGTGGTTGCAGCATATCGCTGGACGACTTTGGCGCTGGTCTGAGTTCGTTCGCTTACCTGAAAAACTTCAAGGTCGATGCGTTGAAGATCGACGGCAGCTTTATCCGTGACATCATCGACAACAGGATCTCCGAATCGATGGTCGCCGCAATTACGCAGGTGGCGAAGGTTATGGAGCTCAAAACCGTAGCTGAGTATGTCGAAAGCGAAGAGACGCGCCGGCTGATCGGCGAGCTGGGTGTCGACTATGCCCAGGGCCACATCATCGGCAAGCCGATTCCCCTCATTGAGACATTGACCGCCCTGACCGAGGCCGAAAAAAAGTCGACCGGTTGATGTTGCGCCAGAAAGCTGGCGATAGGGCGCACGGGTCAATAGACTCGGCGCATGGGCAGCCCGCCGCACAGCCGATACCCGAAAGTTCTCGAACCGATTCCGAAAATCCTGAGGCAGTCCACGGAGCAATGGTTCGATCAACTGCAATCGCAAAGCGATCCTGCTGAGCTGTCCGCCGATGTCTCGGCGCGCCTGGCGAAGCTCGTCGCATGCAGTGAATATGCGGCAGGCGTCGTGCTCAGAGATCGGGAATGGTTCTTCGCAAATGCAGACACCCTGTCCCAGCCGCCGGATATGTCGGTGCTGGACGAGCTCGTCGAGGACGTCGGGCGGAGTTGCGATGATTTCGATGAGGCCAGGGCGCGAATAAGGCAATGCCGCAACCGTTGGATGTTGCAGGTTCTCTGGCGAGAAGTCGGGGGCGACGCTCGGCTCGACGAGACGCTGAGCGCAATGACGATTCTCGCCGACCGTTTGCTCGAAGCGGCCGCCGGGTTTGCCGAGCGCGTGGTGCGGGAAAGATTCGGCGTCGTGCGCAGCGGGGATGGCGAGTCCGTGTCCCTGGTCATCCTGGGCATGGGCAAGCTGGGTGGACGGGAGCTCAATTTTTCGTCGGACATCGACATCATCTTCCTCTACCCGGGAGGGATCGAGAGCGACGGCCGCAAATCGGTGAGCGCACCGGAGTACTTCACCCGGGTATCAAGGTACGTTGTTGCGCTTCTCGACAAAGTGACCGACGGTGGCTTTGCATTTCGCGTTGACACACGACTGCGGCCATTCGGCGATAGTGGTCCGCCGGTGACCAGCTTTGCAGCCCTGGAGGCATATTTGTCGAAGCACGGCCGGGACTGGGAGCGCTATGCTTACGTCAAGGCGCGCATCGTCGGGCCACGACCGCCTCCCCGGGTGGTTGATGAGTTGATGAATGATCTTGTGCGGCCGTTCGTATTTCGTCGCTATCTCGACTACGGAGTATTCGAGTCACTGCGGGAAATGCACGGGATGATCTCGGTCGAAGTCCAGAAACGCGAGATGGCTGATAACGTCAAGCTTGGACCGGGCGGCATACGAGAAATCGAGTTCATCGCCCAGTCGCTGCAACTCGTTCGCGGCGGATCGAGGCCCGAGCTGCAACAACGCGAATTGCTACAGGTCTTGCCGAAGCTGGTCGGGCCTCATGGGTTGCAGCAATCCGCGGCGAGCGCACTGGCGGATGCTTATCGATTTCTGCGGCGGCTCGAAAACTTCATACAGGCCATTCGCGATCGTCAGACTCACGATCTGCCGACGGACGAGGCGGATCGAGCGCGGCTCTCCCTGGCCATGGGATATTCCCGGTGGTCCGACCTGCTGGCGGATCTCGATAAAGTCAGGACTGGTGTCAGCCAGCATTTCAATTCGGTCGCGTTTCGCGGACAGGACGAAGAATCGGAGCAGGCATCTGCCGTTCTGGAGGAACTCTGGGAGCATGGCGCGGAGACCAGCGAATGGGCCGAGGCGCTCGAGCGTGATGGTTTTGCACAAAATCGCGCCATCGCAAAGCGCATGGCGAATTTTGCAGCTGCGCCGGCCACGCGGCATATCGACAAGGTGGCGAGCCAGCGATTGCGCTCGTTCGTACCGCGCCTCCTCAGGCAAATTCGTGAATGCGCGGACCCGGTAACCGCATTGACACGGGTGCTTGCGCTGGTCGAGAAGATTCTGCGGCGCAGCGCTTACATTGCATTGCTCAACGAAAACGCAGAGGTCCTGTCGAGACTCGTCAATCTGTGCGAGCGCAGCAGCTACATCGCGGACCAGATAGCCCGATATCCCGTGCTGCTCGACGAGCTGCTGGACCCGAGCATCGGTTCGTCGCCGCTAATCCTCGAGGACCTGGAGGCCGAGCTCGATGCGCGCCTTGGCGAATGTTCTGACGACGATACCGAGGCGCAAATGTCTGTCCTGGGCCAGTTCCAGCGCGCCAATCTTTTTCGCGTTGCGATCGCCGATTTTGCAGGCCGTCTGCCGATCATGAAGGTCAGCGACAGCCTGACATGGCTGGCCGAGGCCGTGCTCAGGCACACGCTGGCTATCGCCTGGCGAGACCTCGTCGATAAACACGGCGTGCCGCAGTTCGTCGTTGACGGCAATCGATATGAGGCCGGATTCTCAATCATCGCTTACGGCAAGCTCGGTGGACTCGAGATGTCCTACGGCTCCGACCTGGATCTCGTCTTTTTGCACGATTCCTCTGGCCAGGATAGAAACACGGCGGGTCCGGGATCGATCGACAACACGATGTTCTTCACGCGGCTGGTCAGGCGGCTGTCGAATTTCCTGACCGCGCAGACCGGTTCGGGAATGCTCTACGAGGTCGACACGCGGCTGCGGCCCGATGGTCAATCGGGTGTGATGGTCAGCAGCATCGAAGCGTTCGAGCGCTACCAGGTCGACAATGCATGGACGTGGGAACACCAGGCACTGCTGCGCGCCCGGCCGGTTGCGGGCAGCGACAAGGTCGGAAAAGATTTTCAGCGTATTCGGGCCGAGACGTTATCGTCTCGCGTACGGCGGGACACATTGCGTGACGATGTCGTCGACATGCGGCGGCGCATGCGTGCCAGCCTCGACAAGAGCGATACGGAGGTGTTCGATTTGAAACAGGGCGTTGGCGGCATCGGCGACATCGAGTTCATCGTGCAGTACCTGGTTCTGGCCAATGCCGCGGAGGATCGGTCGCTGTATTTCTACTCGGACAACATACGCCAGCTCGAGGCGCTGGCCGCCGCGGGGTTCGTGGCCGAGGAAACGGCGGCGCGGCTCCAGGATATCTACAAAGGCTATCGCCTTCGCCTGCATCACCTCGCGCTCGACCAAAAGGCTGCGCTCGTCGGGGCCAGCGAGTTCCCGGATGAGCGCCGCTTTGTAGAAGACCTGTGGAAAGAGGTCCTATAATCCGCGCATCCCGTGACGTACAGGAACTCCCGTGAACAGCAGAGCCGGCACAGTAGACCAGGACCTCATCCCCGCCAACGCACAGCACCGCTACCGCGTCCGGTCAAGGGACCTGCCGTTGTCCTGCCCGATGCCGGGGATGTACCTGTGGAACTCGCATCCGAGAGTATTCCTGCCGATCGAGGAAACCGGCGAGGCCAAGTGCCCTTACTGCGGCGCCCAGTATCACCTCGATGACGCCGAAGACTAAAAATCCGGTAATTGCACGAAGAAAAGCGCTAAGTGCGTCGAAACGCCGCGAATCGCCAGACTTGATCATATTTGAAATCTACTTTTAGGACTGAGCTCAATTGTCGTTATTTTAGTCGATATATGGCACTAAAATCGCCGAAAAGCCATGAAAAATCCGATATCTCATATATTTTTAAGAATCCATCAATTCGTTTTTCCGGGCTGCCGAAAAGCCGCAATATGGTCGCGAAAATCGCTTAAAAGCCGCTAAAAATGGCCAAAAAAGCCGTAAATGACAGAAACCGTTGAAAAAACGAAAAATGGCGCGATCTTGTACGATCGCCAGGTCATCCGCGAGATCAGCGAGGATCGCTTCACGGCCTCGGGATGGTTGCACTCGGAGCCGGTTTCGGGGGCGCTCAGGGCGTCGGGACGCGGCAATACCACCTATGTCGGCAATATCCCGCGGCAATTCGTGTTGCGCCATTACGTCCGCGGTGGGCTGGTTGGCCGGTTCGTGCACGACCGTTATGTCTGGACCGGGGAGGACCGGACACGGCCATTTGCGGAGTGGCGCATGCTGGCGAAGATGGCGGACAGCGGCCTGCGCGTGCCGCGGCCGGCCGCGGCACGCTACTGCCGTCAGGGACCGACCTACACGGCCGATATCATTACGGTGCGCATTCCCGACGTCGTGGCGCTATCGGAATACATCGCCAGCGAGGCTTGCCCGCCCGAATTCTGGCGATCGCTCGGGGCGGCTGTGCAGGGCTTTCACGACAAGGGTGTCTACCATGCGGACATGAACGCCTACAACCTGCAGATCGATGGCGACGGTGACCTGTGGATGCTGGACTTCGATCGCGGCAAGCTGCTGCCCCCCGGACCATGGCAGCAGACGACGCTCAATCGCCTGCACCGGTCGTTGCAGAAGATCGTGACGCTGGATCCGAGGCTACCCTTCAGACTGGCCAACTGGGAACAGTTTCTCGAAGGCTATTTCGATGCGGTGAGGTCGGAGTAATAGTCGGGGTAAGAATCCGGCAGATTCTTGAACTTGCGGTGTACCCAGAAGTACTGCTCCGGGCACCGTTCGATATGCTCCTCGAGCACGCGCACGTACTCCCTGGTATCGGCGACCGGGTCATCGCTCGGAAAGTTCTCGAAAGCCGGCGATATCGTGATCAGGTAGTGGCCATCGGGCATGCGCTGCGGAAAAAAAGGCAACACGGCCGCTTTACCGAGGCGAGCCAGGGTCGACGTGGCCGTCGTGTGCATCGACGGTACCCCGAAAAATGGCACCACTTCCGCGCCCTTGCGGTTGTAGCTCTGATCGGGCGCGTACCAGACCAAGCCGCCTTCGCGTAGCCGGCGCACCATGAGCTTGATGTCGCGCTTCTCTATTGTCTCTGCAGCAGAGCGTTCGCGGCCCGAGCGTTGCACCTCGGTCATGAATTCACTGCGGTTTTTCCTGAAGACGGCGGAATACGGCGGGATGCGCAGCGCGAGCGCCCGCCCGCTTATCTCGAGCGTCGTAAAATGAGCGCTCAGTAGAATTATGCCCCTGCCGCTATCGATGGCTGCCTGTAAATGCTCGAAGCCACGGATCGTCGTCAGTGCGTCGACGTGGCGGTCCGAGGCCCAGCGACCAAGCCCCGTTTCGATCAGTGACATGCCGAGTGCAACGAAATGCCGCCGCACGAGGTCGTCTCGTTCGTTGTCGGTCAGGTCGGGAAAGCAGAGTTTGATGTTGCGGCGTACGATCGCGCGCCGCTCGCCGCTCAGCATGAACGCTATGCGACCCAATCCACGGCCAACGGCGAGGGCCAGCCGGTGCGGCAACAGGCAAACCATGCGCAGCAACCCGAGACCGATCCAGACGGGCCAGGTTGCGGGAGAAAGGTAGAGATACAGTGGTTTGCGACTGGCGGACATGCCGCCGCAGCTTAAACCTATTCCGACATTCCGTCGACGTAATCCTTGCTGCTGTCGTCGCCGTGGACGTCAATCACCGGCGCTTCCTCGACGGGCGCCTCGTCGGTCTGTATGCCGACGTGGAACGCGGCGAATCCCGGCATCACGACCTGGTTACGCGCCATGCCGATGATGCGGCCCGAATAGGGCGAACGCACCTCGGTACGGGCGTTGTTCATCGGGTCCGTTATCGTTCCGAGTATGTCACCCTTGCGTACCGTGCTGCCGAGGCTTACGTCGCTAAGCAGGATACCGCCGTTATCGGCGCGCACCCAGGACGAGCGATAGTAAACAGGCACGGGTTCGGCCCAAAGCCGCCGCTTCTTGATCATGCCCAGCGTATAAACCAGCGTCTCGATACCCTTGACGCCGAGTTTCACTTCATCGAGTTCAAGCTGCGAGGGGCCGCCGGCCTCGAGCGTTACGGCCGGAATGCCGGCACGAGTTGCCGCGTATCGCAAGGTCCCGACGGCAGGCGTACTGTGCAGGATGACCATGGACCCGAAGCCCTGGGTCAGGGTGAGAACATCCGGGTTTCTCAGGTCAGCACGTATCTGCGGAAGGTTTGCGCGCTCGAATGAGCCCGTGTGCAGATCGACGAGCGCGTCGCAGTGCGATACGACGTTGTTGAAAAAAGAGTGCGCTATGCGCGCCGCGGCGCTGCCATTCGGATTGCCCGGGAAGTAGCGATTCAGGTCGCGCCGGTCCGGCAGGTATCGCGAGCCGCGACGGAAGCCCTGTACATTGACGATCGGAATGCCGATGACAGCGCCTGATAATTTGGACGGATCGATATCGTGCATAACACGGCGGACCATTTCGATACCGTTGAGTTCGTCACCGTGTACGGCGGCCGTCAGGCACAGGGTTGGTCCCGGCAGGGCGCCATTGACGACGAGTACGGGTGTGGATACGGGAACGCCTTCAAACAACTCGGTGGCAGACCATGACAGGCGTTGCGCAGAGCCAGGCACAATATCCCTGTCGAGCAGCGAGATTGGGGCGGCGGCCCCGCCGGCAGCGGTCACGGCGTCAGCGAGCGGTATCGCCGGCAGTTCCGCAGGATCAGGCGATTCATCGAGCAGGTGCTCTGCCGCAACAGCAACTTCCGAGGAACGCGAATCGAGATCCTCGGTCGTATCTTCAACGATGTCGGTGCCGTTATCGCCGGGGTCGACGGATACCTCGCCCGCAAGGGCTGGAACGGCGCCCAGCGCGAGAAATATTATGGTAAGTGCGCGAGCCTGGTTCATTGTGCAAAATAGCCCGAATCGGTCCCTTTTTTCTGTGAACTAATCAAGAATTTACGATTGAAACTTGAAATGAGCCAAATGACAAGAAAAGGTCGCCTCTGGCTGCTGCTGATGGCATTTCTCGCGGCCCCGGCCAGCGGGCAGGAAACCTTCCCGTTACCGGCCGAATTACAGCGCGATGTCGACTTCTGGATCGATATATTCAGCCACTATTCGACGTCGCAAGGCGTGTTGCACGATAACCGCAACCTGGCGGTCGTCTATGAAATCATCGCGCTCCCAGCGGACATCAGCCGCCGTGAGCGGGACCGCCTAGTTGCCAAACGGCGCGAGCATTACCAGGCGATTCTGCGCACGCTCGCCAAAGGTAAACGCGCCAATCTGTCCGACGAGGAAACGCGCGTGCTCGCGCTGTGGCCGGACGATGTCAGCAAAGAGACGCTCGGTGCCGCAACCCGGCAAATCCGGTTTCAGCTCGGGCTGCGAGACCGTTTTCACGATGGACTGATACGGGCGGGACGCTGGCGCGACTACATAGAGAGCGAGTTCACGACGCTCGGTGTGCCGCTCGAACTTGCAGCGCTGCCCCATGTCGAGTCGTCCTACAACCCCGACGCCCGCTCGCACGTCGGCGCCTCGGGAATCTGGCAGTTCACGCGCAGCACCGGACGCCGCTTCATGCGCATCGACCACGTGCTCGACGAGCGCAACGATCCGTTTTCCGCATCACGCGCAGCCGGACAACTGCTGGCCTACAACTACTCGATCACCGGTAACTGGCCGATGGCGATCACGGCCTACAATCACGGGCTGTCGGGTGTACGCCGCGCGATGCACCAGTTTGGCGACACGGCTTACGCCGACATAATGCGCAACTACAACGGCAGGACGTTCGGGTTTGCATCGCGCAACTTTTATGTGGCTTTTCTGGCAGCGAAACACGTCGATCAGAACGCAGATACCTACTTTCCGGGGCTCGTGCCCGATCGTCCGACCGACTACGCGCAAATCGAACTCGATAGCTATATTTCGGCCGGCGAGCTGTGCGATGCCCTCGGCATCACGACGCGCGAGCTTGCCCGGTACAACCCCGCCTTGCAGCACACGATCCTGCAGGGCAGCAAGCACTTGCCGAAAGGACTGCAGATTCGGGTGCCGTCCAGCTTGCTCGATGCTTCTGTCGACGCGCTGCTGGCGGCAATACCGGCCGATTCATGGCAGACGGCCCAGCTGCCCGACTTGTTTCACACTATCGCGCGTGGCGACACGCTGTCGGAAATCGCAAAAACCTACAAGACGAATGTGTCGACGCTTGTTGCGATCAACAACCTGAGCAGCTCGCATCGCATTCGGGCAGGGCAGCAATTGCGTCTGCCTGCCGCAGGCCCGGCGCCTGCGCCGGCACCGCCACCCGTGGTTGTTGCGAGCGCCGATGTACCGGCTGTCGAAGCTCCACCGGTCGTGGCTGAGCAGACTCCGGGCGCGATGGCGGGCGATATCGCGGCAAGCCTGCTAGGGACGATTCAGACTGCGCTGCTGTCGGATCCGAGCGATTACAGCGTCGCCGCAGACAATACGATCGAGGTTCATCCTCTCGAAACGCTGGGCCACTATGCCGATTGGCTCGGCATTCGCACGCAACGGCTGCGCGACATCAATGGGCTTGCGTTTCGTACCCCGGTCGAGGTCGGTCAGCGGATCAAGCTGGATCTGGGCACCGTGGATGCGCAGGCATTCGAAAGCCGGCGTGTGGCATACCACCGTGAGCAGCAGGATGGTTTCTTTCGTGAACACGTGATCACGGGCGTCACCGATCATGTCATCAGGCGTGGCGAGTCGATCTGGGTGCTGGCGCTGCGCGACTACGATGTGCCGATCTGGCTGTTCCGCCAGTACAACCCCGGTCTCGACCTGCACAGCGTGCAGCCGGGTGCGACCGTTCGTTTCCCGACCATGATCAGCGCCGACCCTACCTGAGCGATGCAGCGATTGATTCTCGTCCGCCTTGCGCCGCTCGTGATGATTGTCGCTGCGGCCGGGTTCTGGTTTAGCGATGTGCAGGAAAGTGGCCCCTATGTCGCACGCAACATGGTGCCGCCAATCGTTTTCCTGTTGCTCGCCGCGAATACGCTACGCCGTGGCGAGGGCACCTGGAGCGGATCGGGCTGGCGCTGGCCGCTCGGCACGGCGGGGTTTGCGATCCCGGCGCTGGGACTGTCGGCGTACCTGCATTACGCGTACTCGGTGAATCTCGACGGGCTGTTCACCAATGCCTCGGATCCCCAGGGATTGTTCCGTTTCCTGCCCGTTTACACGCTGGTTGCGGGCGGGATCGGCTTCGCTATAGGCTGGATCGTCGGCAAAAACGTATGACGCGTACCATTTTCCCGCTCGAAAAGGTTTGCTAACCTCGGCGAATGCACAGGTCGAGCATCACAGTGTTGCCTTTGCTCCTGCTACTACAGGGCGGGCTGCACGCTGGCGGGTTCCCGATGGCGGACAGCGTGCTCGTTGATAAGTCGGACCGCAAGTTGCACCTGGTCCAGAGCGGCGAAGTGTTCCGAACCTTTGATATCGCCCTCGGCATACGGCCGGTTGGCGACAAGGAATACGAGGGTGATTTCCGCACACCCGAGGGTCGCTATACGCTTGGTATGCGCAATCCGAACAGTGAGTATTTTCTGTCGATCCACGTTTCCTACCCCAACAGGCAGGATATCCGCGAGGCGCGCGCCAAAGGGCTGGATCCGGGTGGGGCGATCATGATTCACGGACAGCCCAATAACCCGACGCGCTCGGAGGCCTATTACCGAACCCAGGACTGGACCAACGGCTGCATTGCGGTATCGAATTCCGACATGATCGATATCTGGCTGATGACCAGCGACAACACCCCGATCGAGATTCGACCCTGACCGCCGCCGTCAATGCCGAGGTTCGCCCGGAGGGCAGCCTCGAAGTTCTATCCCAGTTTGAAGTAGAGCAGCTGCGCTCGAGTACCGAGGGCGGCCTCTACCTGCTGTTGCGCCGATGCATGCTCGCCGTGCTCAACTCGGGCAGCCTGATCGACAATGCGCAAGCCATGCTCGATGCATACAAGGACTTCGAGATCGGTTTCATCCAGCAGGATCGTGGCCTCAAGCTATCGTTGCAGGGCGCACCGGCCAATGCATTCGTGGACGGCAAGATGATTCGCGGCATGCGGGAACAGCTGTTCGCCGTCTTGCGCGATATCGTTTACACGCGCAACGTCGTCATCGACAGCGGCAGCTTCGATCTCGAGTCCCGACCCGGGATTACCAACGCAGTCTTTCATATCGTCCGCAATGCGGGGCTGCTCACGCTGCCCGCGGACGTAAACCTGGTTGTCTGTTGGGGCGGTCATGCGATCAGCCGTGAGGAGTATGACTACACGAAGCTCGTCGGTTACGAGCTTGGCCTGCGCGGCCTGAACGTATGCACGGGATGCGGGCCGGGCGCAATGAAGGGTCCGATGAAGGGCGCAACGATTGGCCACGCGAAGCAGCGCATTCGTGATGGTCGCTATGTCGGAATTACCGAGCCGGGCATTATCGCGGCTGAGTCGCCCAACCCGATCGTCAATTCGCTTGTGATCATGCCGGATATGGAAAAGCGACTCGAGGCCTTCGTTCGTGTCGGGCACGGCATTGTCGTATTTCCGGGCGGTGTCGGTACGGCAGAAGAGGTTCTTTATTTGCTCGGAATTCTCTTGAATCCCGAAAATGCCGAGCAGCCGTTCCCCCTGATAATGACCGGACCCGGGTCCGCAGAACCATACTTCCGACAAATCGACGAATTTGTCGGGAAAACGCTGGGCGAAGAAGCGCAGCGGCGTTATTCAATCATCATCGACAATCCTGGCGAAGTGGCCAGGACGATGCGCGAAAAACTCGAAGGCGTCCGCGACTATCGTAGTGACAATGGCGATGCTTACTATTTCAATTGGCGTCTCGCGATCGATCAGGAGTTCCAGCAGCCGTTTAATTCGACGCACGAGGCCATGAGCGCGCTCGATATAAACGAGGGACTGCCGAAGCACACCCTTGCCGCCAATCTTCGGCGCGCCTTCTCGGGTATCGTATCCGGGAACGTACGCGAGGATACCGCTGCGCTGATCGATCAGCATGGCCCTTTTGAGATAAACGGCTCGAAAGAGATCATGAATCTCCTGGACGCCCTGCTGAGCGCATTCGTCGACCAGAAACGGATGAAAATTTCGGGCAACGACTATATGCCGTGTTATCGCGTGTGCTGATCGACACGGCGCCGTTTATTGTCAAATAAGACCCACAGCGATAACGTGAGGCATGCTGATTAAGTAAAGAACCACAATAATTCGTTGAAAATTATGTGAAAAATCACAATCTGCACTGTGATGCAGTTCCTGTGATTCAGGATCGCTGGCACTTAGCATTTGGTCAAAGGAATGACTGAGTATGAGCAATGCCAGACAGCAAGCATCTCAGATGGGTCGACGAATACGCCACGGATGGTGAGCGGCAGTCAGACGTTGAGAAAGAACCAGCAGCGTCTCCGGAACCTGCCGCCAACGACGCACAACCTGCTGCGAATGATGCGGATGGTTGGGAGCAATATCGCCAGTGGGTTTCCAAAGCGCCTGCGCCACGTAGCCGACGGGTCGGAATCGATCCCGCGCTCTATTCGTGGAAGGGCTACAGAAACTGGTCGGAGCAGGTAAAGCGAAACTGGGACGCCGATCCCTCCGATGACAGCGAATGACGATCCCTGGGTAACGAATCTACGAAACGCCGGCATAGCCGGCGTTTTTTTTGTTGCATTGCGTCGAGACGCATTCGGCAGTTACAGGAGTGTGATGACCGTCACTGTTACAGGGCTGTGGATGCAGCACTACGAATCGGTACTGCGTCTGATTTCTGAGCATTGCTGCGGAGAATTTACAAATACTAAATCAAGCTGTGATCTGTCTCACGGAGGCCCTCAAAGTAGCTATCTATAGTCGCTGTTACTGGCAATCACACGCGAACAACAGAGTATGTCAAACAAGTGCAAGGAAGCTGAATCGCCGGTGGTGTTTCTCAAGGATGAAACTGCCCGGCAGCGCTGGGAAATGTTCCACAGGGCTATCGCCCATGCGAAGCAGTCGAATGTCGCGTCTCTCGACGACGATCATGACTCGGGTGATACGGAAAGCGGCGGCCCAATGCTGTCGATCGTCCGTTAACAATCCATAGTGGAACGCATCGTCCAGCTGCTCGACGACCTCGACGACCTGATGGCTGCGATCGGGCTGATCAGCGAACGTATTCGCCGGTTTTTCTTTACATTTGTCTCGATCTTCGTCGGAATGATCATTATTGCGGGTGGGGTCCTGCTGGCCCTCTCACACCCACCGCTGGCGCTCGCTACGGCTCTGCTGCTGTTCGTGTCCTTGCTGTATCGCGCCGTCACATCGCCACGACTTGAAATGATCTGATTTGCCCCTATCGTGTCTGCCAGTTCCTGACAGACTCGAAGGACCCAGGCGTGAGTAAAGCTACGAGCCGGGAAACGCTCGGCTTCCAAACCGAAGTCCGTCAGCTCCTGCAGCTGATGATCCACTCCCTGTACAGCAACAAGGAAATCTTCCTGCGTGAGCTGATCTCGAACGCATCGGACGCCGCTGACAAACTGCGATTCGAGGCGCTTGCAGCCCCCGAGTTGCTCGCCGACGAACCCGATCTCGCGATCCGGATCCAGAGTGACAAAGACGCGCACACGATTACGGTCATCGACAACGGCATTGGCATGTCGCGTGATGAGTTGATCGAGAATCTGGGCACGATCGCGCGCTCCGGTACCGCCGAGTTCCTGGAGAGCATGACCGGCGATCAGCAACAGGATGCGCAGCTGATTGGCCAGTTCGGCGTCGGCTTCTATTCAGCATTCATCGTCGCCGACCGGGTCGTTGTGGAGAGCCGCCGTGCCGGGGTGGATGCGGCCGAAGGCGTTCGCTGGGAGTCTGACGGAGAGGGCGAATTCACGGTCGAGACTATCGAAAGGACCGCACGCGGCACCTCGGTGACTCTGCACCTCAAGGATGACGAAAAGGAATTCGCCGAGCCGTTTCGAATCGAGAACCTGATTCACAAGTATTCGGATCACATCGCATTCCCGGTGTCGTTGATGGCGAAGGGCGACGATGAAGAGCCCAGGGTCATCAACGCGGCGACGGCGCTCTGGACGCGGTCGCGCAGCGATATCCAGGACGACGAGTACAAGGAGTTTTACAAGCACCTGTCGCATGATTTTGCCGACCCGCTCACCTGGAGCCACAACCGGGTCGAAGGTAAACGCGAGTACACCAGCCTGCTCTATATCCCGGCCAATGCGCCGTTCGACCTCTGGAACCGGGAAGCGCCGCGCGGACTAAAGCTTTATGTCCAGCGCGTCTTCATCATGGACGACGCCGAGCAGTTTCTGCCGCTCTACCTGCGCTTCGTCAAGGGCGTGGTCGACTCCTCCGACCTGCCGCTCAATGTATCGCGCGAGCTGCTACAGCAGAACCCGGATCTTGCGGCCATGCGCGGGGCTCTGGCGAGACGCGTTCTCGACATGCTGGCGAAGATGGCCGGCGATTCACCCGATGATTACGCCCGTTTCTGGAATGAGTTCGGGCAGGTGATGAAAGAGGGTGTCGTCGAGGACCACGGCAACAGGGAAAAGATCGCGAAGCTGCTGCGTTTCGCCACGACGCACACCGGCAAGTCAGACCAGGACCAGTCGCTGGACGACTACGTCGGTCGAGCGGGGCCCGAGCAGGACAAGATCTATTACATCCTGGCTGAAAACCATGCGACGGCAGTGTCCAGCCCACATATCGAACAGCTCTCCGACAAGGGAGTCGAGGTGTTGTTGTTAACGGACCGAATCGATCCCTGGCTGGTCGACGGGCTGCGGGAATACGATGGCAAAGCGCTTGTCGATGTTGCTCGCGAGGGGCTCGATGTTTTCGAGGGCGAAGGCGAAATCTCGCGCAGCGTGCGGGACGAGGAGCACAAGCCCCTGCTCAAAAAGATCAAGAAGGTGCTCAAGGACCGGGTAGAGGCCGTTCACGTGAGTTCGCGCCTCGTCGCTTCACCGGCCTGTGTCGTCGCCGGCAAGGATGAGATCAACGCGACCGTTCGGCGCATGCTGGAAGCCAATGGTCAATCGTTGCCGGAGTCCAAACCGATACTCGAGATCAATATTGGACACCCCCTTGTAGAGCGCCTTTCGGCCGAGTCCGACGACAGCCGATTTGATTCTCTTGCCCATATTGTTCTCGATCACGCGTTGCTTGCCGAGGGATCGCAGCTGGAGGACCCGGCCGGATACGTCCACCGCATGAACGCGCTGCTGCTTGAACTTGATTCGTCGGCGAGCGCAGGCTAAAACGGGCTATGGCCGATACACGCATCCCGGACAGCGAACTCAGGGACAAGCTGTCCGATGAGCAATACGAAATAACACAGTTGAAAGGCACCGAGCGCGCTTTCACCGGCAAGTATGTCGACCACAAGGCCGATGGCACCTATCGATGCGTCTGTTGTGATGCCGAGTTGTTCTCATCCGAACATAAATACGACTCGGGTTCCGGGTGGCCGAGCTTCTGGTTGCCGAAGGCGGGTGAGGCGGTGCGGACCGAACGCGACACGAGCCACGGTATGATTCGAGACGAAGTGGTCTGCAATTCCTGCGGCGCACATCTCGGTCACGTCTTCGAGGACGGCCCGCAGCCGACCGGTTTGCGTTACTGTATCAATTCCGCGTCGCTGGATTTCGAGGGCGGCGAGTAATCCTATTTACCAACAGAGAAAAGGTCGGACTCATGAGATCGAGCATCCCAGTCATTGCTTTACTCCTCGCGGTCGGTATTACCGGTTGTGGACGCGAGGGCAGCGAATCCGAAAGCGCGGCAGATTCGACATCGAACAGCGAGGAGCAGGTTATGGCGCAGGAATCATCCGGTGAAAGCGAAACCATCGAAGTTGCGCCCGGCCTGACCGCCACGATCCTGCAAAAAGGCCATGGGCGGGCGGCTGAGCCCGGCGATTACGTCGAAGTCCACTATACGGGCTGGCTGTATGACGCAGAGGCCGAAGATAATCGCGGTAGTAAATTTGATAGCTCGGTGGACAGGGGACAGCGCTTCCAGTTCCAGCTCGGCGCCGGCCAGGTGATCAAGGGTTGGGACCAGGGCGTCGCAGGAATGCTGATTGGTGAAAAGCGCGAGCTGACGCTCTCTCCCGAGATGGGATACGGTGATCGCGGCGCGGGCAACGTCATTCCGCCAGGGGCAACGCTCGTCTTCGAAGTGGAGCTGTTCGGACTCGAAGCACCGGGTGAGGCCCAGTAGGGTTAGCGCAACTCGAATTCGATTCGTCGGTTCTGCTCGCGGCCGCGCGCCGTGGAGTTGTCGGCAATTGGTGCCGACGAACCGAGTCCGCTGACGATCAGACGCGCCGGCTCGATGCCGTTTGCCGCAATGTGATCCGCAACGGCCTGGGCGCGTGCGATGCTAAGTCGCCGATTCCAGGTCTCGTCGCCGCTTGCATCCGTGTGGCCGGTGATTGCTATCGAGACAGAAGGGCAGTCGCGCGCGAATTCGGTAATACGGTCGAGCGTCACCAGGGATGCCCGGCGAATCTCGGTGCTTGATTCCTGAAACAAGACGGGCCCGAGAACCAGGCTGGTGAAAGCCCGTTCGCAAAGTTCATCGAACGAGGCCTGTGACGTAATGACAACGACATCGGTTGTCAACGCGACCTCGGCCGGGAGGTTCTTCTGCAGAAATTCCGCGCGAGTCGAAAACGATTCGGTTGCCGATGCAACGCCGCGAATACTGATCGTATCGGGCCGCATTTCGGCCACGGCGGACTCCATAGCAGCGATAACGTAGAGCAGGCGGGCGCTCGAAGATTCCCAGCGTTCGCCCGGCAATATGCCCGGCCGGAACCGAATCTCGGCTGATGCGCCCGGAAAGTACTCGGCGACAAGTCGTCGCATCGATTCCTCGTGAGTAGCGGATGCGGTCGTGCCGGTGACGGTGATGCGACCGTGAGCCGAAGTGACCGAGAATGTCGCGTCACTGAGCGGCGCGAGATGCGTCGTGGCTTCGACTCCGGGCTCATCGCGATGAATACCGGTAGTGAGCAGAATGCCCACACCCAGAAGGAGAGTTGTGATCGTGGCCCGCATCGACGGGCTAAAGCTGGCCGCTTACCTTCTGGTCGTGCAGATCCCGCGCCTGGCCAATCCAGTCCTCGCGGTAGATGCGGCTGCGAAAACCCTTGAGTCGATTTGCGACCCGGTCAATATCGTACTCACTCATCTGGGCTATCTGGTCGAAGCGCCGGATGCCCAGCTCATTGAGAGTCTTCTCGATCGCCGGGCCGACACCCTTGATCAGTTTCAAGTCGTCACCCGGCGTTTCGTCGACGCCATCATCGTCGAGTCCATCGTGACCGTCATGCGTTGACTCTTCGGCGAGCGCTTCGGCCTCGAGCAATTCCTCCGGTTCCTCGTTGCCGGGCAGCGCCTCGACCTTTTCGATAATCGTTTCGTTCGAGGCTTCCAGTTCATCGCCCAGCGCGCCCGGGTCGACCGGTTCCACCCGCGTGTGCTCCGATCCGACCATATCTTCGAGTGCGCCGATCCGCTCGCGGGCCTCGGCCAGTTGCTGTTCGAGCTCCTCGGCCTCGGCATTGCGCTGCCGAAAGCGTTCGATCAGCGGCGGCAGACGGTCTTGCCAGTTCTTGAGCTCCTGCACCAGTTTGTCGATGCGGATGTCACGCTCCTCGACCTGCTCCGTCAGATCCTTTGCGCCGGACTGGCCGCGCAACTGATCGCGTTCTGCAACTGCGGTCTCGAGATTGCCGCGAATGTCCTTGAGTTGGCGCTGCAACTCGTCGCGACGCTCGAACGCCTCCTTGAGCGCGTCCGACAGCTCGCTGGCGCGCATCCTGCCGTCCCTGTTCGATGCCTGGAACTGGCTGTTCTGCTCCATGAGGCTCTTGTTTTGTTCGAGCAGCCGCTTATGTTCGCCGCGTTGTGCTTCGAGCTGCTCCTGCCATCCCTGGTTTATCGCCGTCTTTTCACTCGATGCGCGATTGCCCCGGAACACCCATCCCAGGATGACACCGATTATCAGCGCGCCGACGACGATTGCGATGTGGGTGACAGTGATCTCCGGCATTTTCTTAACCCCTAAGACGCGAGTCTTACCTCGTCAATCTCTGCCAGGACCTCGCGAATCTGGGTCACCGCCCAGTCGATCTGTTCGCGGTTGATGATCAGCGGCGGCGCAAGACGCACGACCGTCTCATGCGTTTCCTTGCTGAGCAGTCCTCGCTCCATCAGCCGTTCGCAGACCTCGCGCGCGGTGGCGAGCCCGGGGTCGATTTCGATCCCGATGAACAGCCCTTTGCCGCGTATATCGCCGATCAGCGGCGTGTCGATGTCGCCGAGTCGATTCATCAGATAATCGCCCATCTCCGCGCTGCGCTCGGCCAATTGCTCCTCCACCAGGATATTGAGCGCCTCCAGACCGACCGCGGCGGCGAGCGGGTTGCCGCCGAATGTACTGCCGTGATCTCCGGGTCCGAACACCCCCATGACTTCACTCTTTGCGAGGAACATCGATACGGGCAGGATGCCGCCGCCGAGCGCCTTGCCGAGAATCAGTCCGTCGGGCTGTACGTCGTCATGTTCGCAGGCGAGCAGTCGCCCGGTTCGCCCGAGGCCCGTCTGAATTTCATCGGCAATCAGGAGGACGTTATTGTCCCGGCACAATCTCTCGGCAGCCTTGAGGTATCCCTCTGGCGGGACGATGATGCCGCCCTCGCCCTGGATGGGCTCGACGAGAAAAGCAGCCGTGTTCTCATTGATCGCATCTGCCAGCGCGTCGATATTGCCGTATTCGACGAGAACGAATCCTGGCGGGAACGGTCCGAAGCCCTCCTTGTACTGCGGCTCGTCCGACATTGCCACGATCGTGGTTGTCCGCCCATGGAAGTTGCCCTTGCAGGCGATGATTTCCGCCTGGTCATGATCGACGCCCTTGACGGTATAGGCCCATTTGCGCGCGGCCTTGATGGCGGTTTCGACGGCTTCGGCGCCCGTATTCATCGGCAGCGCCATATCCTGCCCGGTCAACGTGCAGACCTTCTCGAGAAACGGACCGAGCTTGTCGGTGTAAAAAGCGCGCGAGACGATGTTCAGGCGGCCGACCTGGTCGCGCACGAGCCTGACCAGACGCTCGTGGCCGTGTCCGTGACTGACGGCAGAGTAGGCGCTCATCATGTCGAGGTACTTCTTGCCGTTCTCGTCCCAGACGTAGACCCCTTCGGCCCGCGTCAAAACGACGGGTAATGGGTGATAATTCTGGGCACAATAGCGTGCTTCGAGTTGGATCCGTTCGCTCATGCCGAAATTTTACAGCAATAACATTCACTTAGGCTAAGGGATTTGACGTCAAATGTGAACAATCTGCCGCGCTCGGGGAAGCTGGCGATACCGGGTCCGGCCGGGAAACTCGAGGCGATACTCGAAGGCGCTGGCGCTTCAGGCATACGCGGCGCTGCCGTGGTGCTGCATCCACATCCCCAGCATGGCGGCACGATGCACAACAAGGTTGCGCACAGCCTGGCACGCGCTTTCGTACGCTCGGGGTTTGCGGTATTGCGTTTCAACTTTCGTGGCACGGAGGGGAGCGAAGGGGCCTATGACAACGGCGTCGGCGAACTCGACGACGCCCGCGCGGCAGTGGCGTGGTTGCAGACGCGATATCCCGATGTGCCGCTCTGGCTCGCAGGCTTTTCGTTCGGCGCAGCAATTGCGGTGCGCGCCGCCCTGGTGAGCCCGGTCGCCGGCCTGGTCAGCGTAGCGCCGGCCATCTACCGTTTTGCCAACAATCTCGAGGGGCAGCCCGACTGTCCGTGGCTGATCATACAGGGCGACGAAGATGAACTCGTCGAAGTCGACGAGACAGTCGAATGGATCGACAGTCTCGAACCCGGACCCGAACTCCTGGTTATGACGGGCGCCGAACATTTTTTTCACGGCAGGCTTAACGATCTTCGTCAGGCCGTGATGGATTTCGTTGCCGGGAACTGACAAAAAAGCCGGGCAGGGCCCGGCTTTCCCTGTTGCGCTATAGCTGCGACGCTAGACCATGTCCTTGAGGCCTTTCAAAGGCGAGATCTTGACGACCTTGCTGGCTGGCTTGGCCTTGAACATCATTTCCTCACCCGTGAACGGATTGACGCCCTTGCGAGCTTCGCGCGCCGGCTTTTTCACGACCCGCATCTTCAAGAGGCCCGGCACGGTGAACGTGCCGGCTGCGCCATGACCGCTCAGGTTCTTCTTGATCTGGCCATTCAATGAGTCGAAAACTGCAGCGACATCCTTGCGCGTCAAACCCGTGTCCTCAGCGATCTTTCCGTAGATTTCCGACTTGGTCGGTGGCTTCTTGGTATTCGTTGCCATCAAAAACTGACTCCTGAAAAAAACAAAACCGGGTCGAGCCCGTCGCGCTGCGGGACGATATCACAAAATATGAGAGGAATTCAGTCTGTAAAAAACTGGCGTTTGAAACGTACTTCGGAGACCTCTGTGGACCCTTGCGGCGTCACGCTGATGTCGAATATCAACGTCTCGCGGTTCGCGACAGGCGACTCGCCGATGTAGTAGATTGCGTCCTGCTCATTGATCTGCCGCATCGTGATGTTCTTGAGTTGGCCGGTCAGATTGACAGTCTTCACCATCACCTTTGCTTCGACGGACACGTTATCGGCCTCGCGGAGTACGGACACGTTGAGCATCGCGCGATTCTTGCTGCGCACGATGTTATAGGCTCGAGCAACTTCGGGCGGCAACTGATCGGTTGTTTGTGCGCTGAAATGTACGACGTAATCACCAATGTCGGAACTGGTTGCGCCGGCGGGTTGCGCTTCGGGTACATCGCCAGGTTCGCTCGGCCCGCCGCAGGCAGATGCGAGTCCGATAACTGACAGGGCAATCAATGTTCTTGTGATTGTCATGATGCGTGTCCCTCTCCCGTTTCGCCGACTATAAACTATTTCCGGCCCGGTCTGCGACAGACCATCAAATGGGTATAGGCGCCCATGACATTAACAGGCGCGTCGCAGCGCCCAGCAATATCAGCGGAATTACCGGCGTAATGTCGAAGCCGCCAAGTGGCGGAACAAGGCGCCGGAACGGACTCAACAACGGATTTGAAATCGATGAGACCAATGCGGTAACCGGGTTGTAGACGCCCGGGGCAAACCATCCAAGCAGGATATGGACGATGATGACCAGCATGAACAGGTTGGCCGTTGCTATACCCAGGTAGATGATCGACGTTAGTGCTAAGGGTCCGAACGCGCCGCTGGCGCCGACAAGAAACAGACGTACGACAATCGTCAGATACTGAATAGCGAAAACAACGACGACGGTTGCCGTGTCCACGCGGCCAATCGGCGGGAGTATCCGCCGTAAAGGGATAACCAGTGGCGAGGTCAATTTCAGTATTCCCTGGGCAACGGGGTTGCGAAAGTCGACGCGAAACCAAGGCAACCAGAAGCGCAGCAGAATGACGAAGATGACAAGGCTCGAGACGGCCTGGATGATGTAATCAAGTGCTGCAATCATTTGTCTGTCTCATCAGCGAGTTGGATGGCGCGATCTTTGGCTGCGGCAAATGCTTTCGCAAATATTTTACGGACATTCTCATTGTCAAATACCTCGAACGCTGCTGCCGTCGTGCCGCCGGGCGAACGCACACGCTCAATCATGGCCTGCATGGTCTCGCCGCTAACGGCTGCCAATGATGCTGACCCCTTTGCCGTGTCCATGACCAGTTTGTGTGCTGCCTGCGGGTCCAGGCCAAAATCCTCGGCTGAACGAATCAACATGTCGATGAGGAAGTAGAAATACGCAGGCCCGGTTCCGGAGATCGCGGTGACCGCGTCGATGTCGTCCTCATCGCGGACATGCACGACGCTGCCGACGGCCGAAATGATCTCGGTGGCGCGATCGCGCTGTTCGTTGGTCGTCAACTCGTTCGCAAACAGGCCGGACGCACCCTGCAACAAGAGGGCGGGCTGATTCGGCATGACCCGCACGATGGGCAGGTCTGCGCCGAGCCAGGTATCGATATCGCGGCTATGAGTGCCGGCCGCAACCGAAATGATCAGCGGGCGTGACTTCTGCACGGCCGGGGCAAGCGACTCGCAAACTTCGCGCATGAGCTGGGGTTTGACGGCCAGCACAAGACAGTCAGCGCCAGCGGCAACGGCATCGTTATCGTCTGTGATCGTCACACCGGGCAGGTCATGCTCGAGAATTGCGCGCCGGCTCTCGTCCGGATCGGAGACGAGCAGGTTGGCCGGCGGGAATCCACTCGACACGAGGCCGCCGACCAGCGCCCGCGCCATGTTACCGCCGCCGATGAATCCGACCCTGTAACCACTCATGTCATTCAGTCCTGGCACCAAATACTGCAGTTCCGATCCTGACGATTGTACTGCCTTCGAATATCGCAGCACGATAATCGTCGGTCATGCCCATGCTCAGCGTGTCCACCGGCATACCGTTGGCGCGAAGATCATCGGCAAGGCCGCGCAATCGCCGAAAAGGCAGCCGTTGTTGCTCGAAGCCGTGCCGGATGGCCGGCAGGCACATGAGGCCCCGCAGTTTGAGTCGCGGTAGCTCGGCGATCGCCCTGGCGAGATCAACAGTCTCGGCGATTGTCGCGCCCGACTTGGACGCCTCTTCGTCGACGTTGACCTGGATGCAGATATTGAGGTCAGGCAGTTCCTCGGGGCGCTGCTCCGACAAGCGCCGGGCGATCTTCAGCCGGTCGACGGAATGCACCCACGCGAAGTGTTCGGCCACCGTGCGCGTCTTGTTGGTCTGCAGGTGCCCGATGAAGTGCCAGGTGAGGCGCGGATCATCGATTTTTGTGACCTTTTCGATTCCTTCCTGGACCTGGTTTTCGCCAAAATGTCGCTGGCCGGCGGCTATTGCCTCGTTGATGCGATCGAGCGGTTGTTTCTTGCTGACCGCCAGCAAACGGACGGTTTGCGGGTCACGCCCAGCATCCGCGGCAGCTTTCGCCAGCAAATCGCGGATTTTTCGCAAGTTTTCCGTGACTCTAATCACGTTTTACTCCGAGTGCTTCGCTATACTAGGCTCGGATCAGGGCCGGGTTATGGTAAGTCCGGTTGTCCATTAGAGGGAGAAATATGGCCGTCGACGTTGCCCAACTGTTGTCGTTCACGGTTAAGAACAATGCCTCCGACCTGCACTTGTCAGGCGGCGTGCCCCCGATGATCCGTGTCGACGGCGACATCAAGCGTGTCAATATGCCCGCGCTGACTCATAAAGATGTCAACAGCATGATTTACGACATCATGAATGACAAGCAGCGCAAGGACTATGAGGAATTTCTCGAGACCGACTTCTCATTCGAAATTCCGAAGCTCGCCCGCTTTCGCGTCAACGCCTACAACCAGAATCGCGGCTCTGCCGCGGTTTTCCGTACGATTCCATCCGAAATCCTCACGCTCGATGATCTGGGCGCGCCCGCGATCTTCAAGGATGTCTCGATGCATCCCCGGGGAATCGTACTGGTGACCGGACCTACGGGCTCGGGCAAAAGTACCACCCTGGCGGCGATGGTCGACTACATCAACGAGAACAAGCCCGATCACATCCTCACGATCGAAGATCCGATCGAGTTCGTGCACGAGTCCAAGAAATCACTGATCAACCAGCGTGAAGTCCACCGCGACACGCTCGGCTTCAATGAGGCGCTGCGCTCGGCTTTGCGTGAGGATCCCGACGTCATTCTCGTCGGCGAGCTCCGTGATCTCGAGACGATTCGCCTCGCGCTGACAGCGGCCGAGACCGGGCACCTCGTATTCGGCACGCTGCACACGAGTTCGGCCGCGAAAACCATCGACCGTGTCGTCGATGTATTCCCTGCAGCGGAAAAGGAAATGGTCCGCGCGATGTTGTCGGAGTCATTGCGCGCTGTGATTTCGCAGACTCTGCTCAAGAAGATCGGTGGCGGCCGCATAGCGGCGCACGAGATCATGATCGGAACGCCCGCGATCAGGAACCTGATCCGGGAGGGCAAGATCGCACAAATGTACTCGGCCATTCAGACGGGCCAGGCCGCGGGCATGCATACACTCGATCAGAACCTTGCCGACCTGATGGCGAAGGGTTTGATCAACAAGGAAGAGGCGCGGTTCAGGGCCGTGCAGAAGGAGAACTTCTAGGGATTCCCCTGCGAGTCCCCGAAGGAGAGGCGCACTATGGAACGCGAACAAGCGGTACGGCTGACGCAGAACCTGCTCAGGAAGATGGTTGAGCGAGAGGGCTCGGACCTGTTCATTACCGCGGGCTTCCCGCCGGCGATCAAGGTTGATGGCACGATTCACAAGGCCACCGACAATCCCCTGTCACCGGATCAGGCAGCGATCATGGTTCGGGCAATCATGAACGACAAGCAGATCAAGGAGTTCGATGCGACCAAGGAGTGCAATTTCGCGATCTCGCCACAGGGTATCGGCCGTTTCCGCGTGAGCGCGTTCATCCAGCAAGGCTACGTCGGTGCGGTGCTGCGAACGATCACGACTGAAATACCGACACTCGAAGATCTCGAACTGCCGCCGATTCTCAAGGATGTCGTCATGAACAAGCGCGGCCTGTGTATCGTCGTTGGTGGTACGGGCTCCGGTAAGTCGACGACGCTGGCTGCCATGATCGGTCACCGCAACGAGAACTCGCGAGGGCATATCGTGTCGATCGAGGACCCGGTCGAGTACGTCCATCCGCATAAAGGCTGTGTGATCACGCAGCGTGAGGTCGGCGTGGACACCGAGACCTGGCACGCAGCGCTCAAGAACACGCTGCGCCAGGCGCCCGACGTGATCCTGATCGGTGAGATCCGCGACAAGGCGACGATGGAATACGGCATCCAGTTTGCCGAAACGGGCCATCTCTGCCTCGCGACCTTGCACGCTAACAGCGCGAACCAGGCGCTTGACCGCATCATCAACTTCTTCCCCGAGGAGCGCCGCCAGCAGCTGCTCATGGACCTGTCGCTGAACACGAAAGCGTTCATCTCTCAGCGCCTGATTCCGCGTGAGGGTGGTGTGGGCCGTGTGGCGGCAATGGAAATCATGCTCAACACGCCATTGATCCAGGACCTGATCTTCAAAGGCGAGGTCGGGCAGATCAAGGAGATCATGGCCAAATCGACGCGACTCGGCATGCAGACGTTCGACCAGGCGCTGTTCGACCTGTACGAAAGCGGCACGATTTCCTACGAGGAAGCCATGCGCAACGCCGACTCGAAGAACGAGCTGCGCCTCAGGGTCAAGCTTGAGAGTAAACGCGATTCGTCTATCGCCGATCAGCAGTCCGAAAGCTTGCGGATCATGGAAGAAGACACGGCGCAGACGTTCTGAGCGGCCGGCTAATCGATGAACGTCAAACCCTTATTCAAGCTGATGGTCGAGAAGAAGGCGTCCGACCTTTTCTTTGCGCCGTTTTCGCCGGCCAAGATCAAGATCGACGGCAAGATCATGCCAGTCAACAAGCTCGAGATGACGCCGAAGATGGTCAAGCAGGCAGCGCTCGAACTGATGAACGAGGACCAGCTCGAAACATTTACCAGGGAACTCGAGGTCGACTTCGCATTGTCCGAGCCCGGTCTCGGCCGTTTCCGCGTCAACGTATTCCACCAGCGCAGCAACGTGGCCATGGTGCTGCGTTACATTACCTCGGAGCTGCCCACGCTCGAAGAGCTCGACATGCCCGAGCAGCTAAAAGATCTTGTCATGCTGCGCCGCGG
>JABAOH010071012.1_pt1 | contig 32350 bp, 5 predicted proteins | sample 7062181 | NCBI WGS metagenome assembly JABAOH01 (sample SAMN14538630, study PRJNA623070) | marine sediment metagenome | biome: marine biome [ENVO:00000428]; feature: marine pelagic biome [ENVO:01000023]; material: deep marine sediment [ENVO:00002113]; isolation source: pool of 5 deep marine... | reverse complement strand
GATCGCCTGCATAGTAAATATTATCACCCCACCAGAGTACTGTATCTAAATGAAGCCATTTGGTCAATTGAATGTGTCCGAAATAATAATATTGATTCAAGTCAAACGTTTTTCCCATCCAGCTTTCCCTATTTTTAAAATAATGTACCCCGGTATATGTCGACTTAGAGAAATGGCCCTCCAGGGACAGCATTAAATAGGTATCGTCCATGCCGGTGTTAAGATCGTGGACATATTGAAAGAAAAAGAAGGTGGTGAACTGGTTGATCCAGTGGAGTTTTTTGGATTTGGGGATATAATTATACAAGAACAAAAACATACCATTATTGATGCCGGTTCGCTTCAGGAAAGCAGAATCCATTCTAAAATCAGTACCGATATGCTCGAAAGCTGCATCAAGCCATACATTTTTGGTATGATGGCTGTACATAAGATTAAAATTGCTGCTGCCAGGGTTACCATCAGGGGTATTGAAGGAATCGCTGTGAGAAGAGGTGCTGTGGAGGAAAGAGACCTGGAGCAGATGAGTTTTAAAGAACCGGTACAGCATATCCGTCCCGAATACGCGGTTGTATTGATCGGCAAACTCACGGCCACTGTAAAAAAGACCGATATAACTATCTCTCCCCAGGCTGTATTTCCCCCTGGCAATGCCCCAGAACGCCTGTCTGCCTTCATGGGGATTCTTTCCCGCTTCCCAGGGCAAACCAGGCTGGTCATCTCCAGCAGTAAGGATACCCAAAGCGAATTTCCCGGCAGTGCCGGTCAATTTCGCCCCCCAGCCGGGGTCCATAATCTGCCGTGTATGAACGGCAGTTGGGAAATAGGTCCCAAGGATCACCGGAGGGGTAAAAAAGTTGAAGACATCCGACCCTTCCATGAAAAAGGGTCGCTTCTCAGTGTAGAACAACGGGTATCGTTGATTGACTTCCACCTGGAAGGCATCACTCTCCACCTGGCTAAAATCCGGGTTGATAGTGACGTCCGCTGTTATTGAAGATGTAATGCCATACTTTAATCCGATACCAATACCTTTAAAAATATCCTTTTCCCCCCATTCCTGGGGATTCACCCGCTGCTGGTTACTGCCGTAAACGATATTGGGCAGCAGCTCTAATTTTAACGGTTTTTTGAGGTCTTTATAGATAATCGGGATATGGGTATTAAATACTTTTCCACCGGGTATATATTGGGGCCAACAGGCGCGAATACCCAGGCGAGTAACAGTTCTCCAGAAAAGTATTCCCATTTTCACCTCCCGGCCGGTTTTAAAACCGATACTTCTCAAAGGGATTCCTATTTCAACCTGGTATCCTTTGTCGGTTACCTTGCCGGCACTTTCCCAGACAAAATCCGGTGACGGATCACTTCCACTGACAGCCGAGTCCAGGATATCTCCCTGGATGCCGTTAGGATTCACAAAAAGTGCCCATGCGGTCTGTTTCGTCCCCAGTGCATCCAGCGAGAGTCCCACCCAGTCATCGTAAAACATACTGTCCCTCCTGGTAATGGAGGTTTTTATTTTTTCCGGTTCTGGGTCTAAACACCGGAAGGCAAAATAAAGGTTCTCCCTATCATAGGACATCCAGACCAACGTCTTATAGGGGAACTTTTCCCCGATATGAGGGTAATAGGAAATGAAATCCTTTTCCAGCGGCCGGGTCTGCCATATCTCCTCGTCCAATACACCGTCAATTTTAGGCTTTACATCAACCCTTAGGGGATGAAGTACTTGCTTTTCCCCTGGGGTGTCTGCCGAAACCATGAAGGGCCACAGGCCCGATAACACCAGAAATAAAATAGTCATACCCATAACAAAAACTTTCTTTTTCATTGGCTTACTCCTATTCTCATTTTATACGTTAAATGTTATTTATATGCCATTTCATGCAAAATAAATCCAAATGTGTTTGCGGTTTGTTCAACCGCGGGTTTTTTAAGAATTAAAAAGTGATTACCGGTTATGTCATAAGATCTTATCGGACAGGAGCAATAATCATTCCAGCACTCTTTAAATATTACCGGTGATTCACTGGCCTTAAAATAATAAAGTACTGAATTGATCCTCCCGGTGGGAATATAACGTGCTCGTGCACTGGTTAAGGTTCTGTTGGTATTCAAGTGATAAATTAATTCCCTGGTACCCAGTTGATAGTAATTGGGTATAATTTGAGTCAAATGACCAGGAATGAATCGTCTGATGGTTTCAACACTAAAATGATTCTCTTGCAAATGGTTTTCTATTATCCACCAGATTTCATTTATATCTGCGGCCTTTTTCACCTTTTTTTTGATTTCATTATCCGGCAAATGCTGCCAAAGCCAATCCAACTCAGATTCCTTTTTAAATTCATTTGCCCTTTCTGCCGTATCTGCCCCGGGACCGGGAGAATCGATCAATCCCAGGAAGGCCGCCGTTTCCCCCCTTTTTTCCAATTCCAATACCATTTCAAAAGCAATTGTACCCCCTAACGACCATCCGGCAATTAGATAAGGACCATGGGATTGTACTTTTTTAATTTTTTCAATGTACTTTCGGGACAATTCCTCGATGGTGCAATTACGGGGGGCCAGGTTATGAACCTTTTCTGCACCAAGACCCCAATAATTAACCCGGTTGGGTAACCTTTCACAAAACTCAATATATCCCTCCACCTCACCGGTTCCGTCATGAACCAAAAAGAGATGCTTATCACTCCTGGTTCCAGGCTTTAATAAGATCAAATATTCATCCCTGGAAGCAATGACCTGGACTGCTGCCCGGTTAATATATTCTGACAATAATTTAATCGTGGGATTTTTAAAAACTTCTACCAGCGGAACAACCACATTAAATTCCTTTCGTATCCTGGATACCAGTGTGGTAGCCCGCAGCGAATGTCCGCCCGCTTGGAAAAAATCAACGTTGATGCCGACGGTATTTTCTTGTATTCCCAAAACCTCCGACCATATGGCTGCCAGTTTTTTTTCTATTTCATTTCCTGGGGCTTCATATTCCTCATCAATGGTTACCCCCGGTTCAGGTAATGCGTTTCGATCCAGCTTCCCATTGGCAGTCAGTGGAATTGCTTCTATTTGCCTGCAATAAGCGGGAATCATGTAATTCGGCAGCCGTTTTGACAGAAATTGCCTTATTTCAGTTGCAGAAAATTCTTTCTTAGCGACAAAATATGCACAGAGATTTTTTTCAGCGGTTTCATTCTCTTTAATCAGCATCACTGCCTCTTTGATGCCGGGGTGCTCCAATAACCGCTTTTCGATTTCCCCCAATTCGATGCGGAATCCCCTGATTTTAACCTGGTCATCGGTTCTGCCCAAAAATTCGATATTTCCGTTCGGAAGCCACCGTGCTAAATCACCTGTTTTGTAAAGGCAGCTCATAGCTGATAGCTCATAGCTCATAGGGAGCTCTCCGGAACTGCTTGCTTTCTTTTCCCTCCTATCAGCTATGAGCCATGAGCTGTGAGCTAAAATAAACTTTTCCGCGGTTAATTCCGGCTGGTTCAGATATCCTGCGGATACTCCCTCACCTCCAATATACAACTCTCCCACCACATTGACCGGGCACAACCGCAAGTGTTTGTCCAATACAAAGAGTCGCGTGTTGCCCACCGGGATACCGATAGGTACACTGGACAAATGAACAAAGTTTTCCTCTTCGCCTCTGCGGATTTCCAATACGGCTGCAATGATAGTGGCTTCAGTAGGGCCGTACATATTGAAAACCCGGCACGTCTCCTTCACCGATGCCAGACTCCGGCGCACCAATTCCAGCGTTAACTTTTCCGCCCCGATAAACAGGTATTTCAGCGTCTCTAACTTCCTCCCCACACTCACATAGTAGCGATACTGGGTGGGAGTCGCATGAAGCACCGTAATCTTACTTTTATCGATGAAATCAATACTCTCCTCCGGGTTTAACAAAACCTCATCCGAAATCATATACAGACAGGCACCGGTGGTAAGGGTAATAAAGATTTCCCATACCGACCAGTCAAAATAGTAAGATAAATTTTGAACGACACGGTCGCTGGAACCAATACCCAGATGCCGGTATCCCCAATGCAGGAGCGGTGACAGGTTGGCATGTTTTATCGGAACGCCTTTGGGTTTGCCGGTGGTACCTGATGTAAAAATAGCGTATGCCAGGTGGTCCGGGAGAATCCTGGTTTTCGTCCCTGTTATTGCCATATCTGGATAACGGGTAACCTCATCGATGTAAATACAATTATCGAACCAGTGATTTTTATCCATTAAATGAGAAGCCGTTAAAAGAAACCGGACGCTGCTTTGCTCCAGGATATATTTTAGTCTTGATTGCGGTTCTTTGGGGTTGAGCGGGACATATCCACAGCCTGCTTTCAGGATTCCCAGCATACCGACAATCATTTCCGGTGTTCGGTCTAGCAGCAGCCCCACCGGTTCATTTTGCACTGCTCCTTGCTGCAGTAAGTAATGGGCCAGTTGATTGCTCTCCTGGTCCAATAGTCGATATGTATAAGTTACATGGGCTGCCTTGCCTGCTTTTGTGCCGATGAGGGCAATGCCGTCCGGGGTTCGGGCAGCCTGTCGGGCAAATAATTGGGGCAGGGTTTTATCATTGGGGTAGGGTAATCCTGTGTCATTAAAATCCACCAGGAGCTGCTGCTTCTCCTCTTCCGAAAGAAGATCGATTTGAAACAGCTTTTGCCCGGGATTTTTCACCACAGCGGTCACGATTGTACAAAAATACCGGGCAAATTTTTCGATGGTTCCCGGTTTAAACAATTTCGTGGCGTATTGGAATGCCAACGCCAGTTTTTTACCGGATTCCACGGTAAATAACGTCAGATCAAACTTCGATGGGTTATCGATATAGTTATATTCCTTCTTGCCGTCAATATTTACAGGGGTCTCAACCACCTCTCCCCTACCATCGGGGGTATTTTGAAATACAAACATCACATCGAAAATAGGGTTACGGCTGACATCCCTTTGCACCGCCGCCTTTTCCACCAACTCTTCAAACGGGTAATCCTGGTTCTCAAAGGCCTTTAAGGTGTGTTCTTTAACTTCTTTAAGAAATTCACTAAAGCTTTTCTCTCCATTGGAAAAATGACGCAGCGCCAGGGTGTTGACAAACATACCAATTATATTCTCCAGTTCAATGTGCCCGCGGCCGGCAACAGGTGTGCCGATAACAATATCTTCCTGGCTGCTGAGTTTGAACAATAAAATATAAAAAATGCTTAATAATACCATGTACAGGGTTGAATGATTGTCTAACGCCGCGGCTTTTAACGATGTGGTATGGCTGTGAGAGATCTCAAAATTCACCACGCTTCCAGAAAAAGTGTGAACCCCCGGCCGGTGAAAATCAAAAGGTAAATTCAAAACCGGGACCTCTTCCCGGAATTCCTTTAACCAGAAATCTGCTTGCTGTTTTATCGCATCTGTTTCTGCCCGGCGGTTCTGCCATCCTGCAAAATCCTTATATTGAATTCGTAAGGGCGGTAGCGCTTCACCGCGGTATGAGGCCGTGAAATCCTGCATTAATACGCCGCGGGAGATACCATCGGATATGATGTGATGCATGTCTACCAGTAATACTTGATGAGGCGTCAATCCCACCCGCAGCAGCGGCGCATTTGCTAAATCAAACGGTCGAACGAAAGCCCTATCCCCCTCTTGAGAGGGGTGGCCGAAGGCCGGGGTGTGTTGTTCAATCTCAAACTCCACTGCATCGTGTATTTTCTGCACCGGTTCATTGGCGATCATATGAAAAGAGGTTCTTAAACTTTCATGCCGTTGGATCAATTTGTTAAAGGTTTCTTCCAGTTTTTGTATATCGATGTCTTCACCCACCGGGATGATTTCCGGCATGTTGTAAGCGGTATTTTTTAAGTCCATTTGCTGGATAAGGTATAACCGCTGTTGGGCAGAGGATAATACGTAATAGTCTTTCTTTTCCACGGGTTCAATGGAGGTATGTTTTTCCTTCACCGCATCCTGGATGTATGGGGATAAACCCCTTATAGTAGGGGTTTTAAATACTTCTACCAATGCCAATTTCACCTGGAATTCCTTGTGGATTTTGGCTGCCAGGATAGTGGCCAATAATGAATGACCACCCAGTTCAAAGAAATTATCATCAATGCCAATGTTATTTATATTTAATATCTCTGACCATATGGCGGCCAATTTCTTTTGGGTTTCACTGCGTGGGGCTGAGGAATCCTCTCCGGCTTTTACCTCCGGTGCCGGCAGCGCCCTTCGATCTACCTTACGGTTTGGAGTTACCGGGATCTTATCAAGAAATACAAAAAAGGAAGGGATCATATAATCCGGCAGCTCCCCGGACAGGTATTCCCGCACTTGCGAAGATGAAAGCTCACTGCCGGCAGCAATGTAAGCGCATAAATTTTTACTCCCTTTTTCCCCAGGTATTGCCAACACCACACACTCTTTTATTTGGTTATGATTTAACAATCGACTCTCTATTTCTCCTAATTCTACCCGGAAACCCCTTATTTTGACCTGGTAATCAACTCTTCCTAGAAATTCAATATTTCCATCGGGCAGCCAACGAGCCAGGTCACCGGTTCTGTAAAGACAGCTCATAGCTGATAGCTCATAGCTCATAGGGAGCTCTCCAGAACTGCTTGCTTTCTTTTCCCTCCTATCAGCTATGAGCCATGAGCTATGAGCTAAAATAAACTTTTCTGCTGTTAACTCCGGGTTGTTTAAATATCCCCGTCCCACCTGGATACCACCGATAAACAGTTCCCCGGGTACTCTTATAGGTACCGGGTTCATCCCTTTATCAAGGATATAAACAACGGTATTGGAAACCGGGCGGCCAATAGGAGGAAGCTCCGGTATATAATCAGTGGGATTCATGGTAAAAGCTGTAACCACATGCGTTTCAGAGGGGCCATAATGATTGTGAAGATAAACCTTATTTTCTGGCAAATACCGCTTGAATCTTTCATTGATAACCACCTGCTCACCAGCGGTAACTATATGATTAACACTGGCTGGAACCAATTGCAGGAAATCTTCTTCATTCATGACGAATTTCAAAAATGAGGTGGGTAAAAACAGGGTTTTTATGTGATGGTTTTTCACCTGTTTAAATAATGCCGGTACATCTGTTAAGGTGTCCCTGGAAACCAGGAACAACTGTCCCCCGGCCAGGAGAGTAGAAAAAATTTCCTGGGCAGACACATCAAACGTAATGGTGGTAAATTGCAGCACCCGGGAAAAATCGATTCCCGTATGGTTGTATTGATAACGGATGAGATTCACAAGATTGCCATGTTCCAACATGACTCCTTTGGGTCTTCCTGTGGAACCGGAAGTATAAATCACATACAACAAATCATCGGCCCGGTTGATTTGCTCCGGGTTCTCCGGGGGATATTGATTTAAGCGTCCGGGTATTTCATCCAGCAGGAGAATTTCCCGGGTTCTCTGGTTTGCCGGGAGTTTGGTTTTATCGCTCACAAAAGCAATGCCGCGAATTTCTTGTAATATATTTTCTCCAGGTAATTTCCTGTTGTTTTCTATCATTTTTTCCACCAGTTGCCCCAGGGTTAATTCCCCTTCCCCCAGCACCACGATATCCACGTTAGGGTCCTGGAGGATTAACTTATAATCACTGGTGGCATAAGGACCGCCGGCAATAATGGGTACACTGACTCCCCACTGCCGTATCATTAGTACTGCTTTATGGAAGAAATCTTTGTAAAACGACAGAGTGCGGATGCCGATCATATCCGGTTTAAAATCAGCAATGATCTGTTTTAATTCCGCGTAACTGTCAAAATCGATCCGGGATTTATACACTTTTCCATTGATACGCTCTTTAAACGTTTCATTGAGATAAGTCATCAAATAGAGTAAACCCAGGGGTTCTTCAATTTGATGATGCAGCATGTGTTCATGTTCCTGGGTAAATAGCTGGGAAAGGTCCAGGAGCAAAATCCTGAAGGCCTCCTTTGGCGGCGTTTTTACCGGGAAGTATTGGCTGATGTTTCCACAAAAATCCGGGGCCATGTACTGGTCTTCCTGCATTAATTTCACATCACCATTTCCCAATTCTTCCCTGGAAATCCCGGCATATTGGAGAATATCCTCAAAACAGTTCACCTCCGACGACAAATAACTGTCATATTTCTGGACCAGTTCATCCTCTGTGAGAATTTTCATTTGATAAGGCAAGACATGGACCAGGCGCTCCTGGGCAAAAAAATATTCTCCCATGAATTTGGCCTGGAATTGGCGGGTAAAATGTTTGGGAAAGGGTAGTGTATCGGGTAATTCATGAAATGCTAAATTGGCGGAGCGTTCGATTAATTCTCCTGGAATGCCGGTTTCAATGGCAAGCTTACACATATCGGTATTGGGAAAAATTTTCAACAGGTGCAAATTGGGGAAATGAACCCACCTCAAGGTTTTGAGAAAATCCAGTGTGATCATGGCTTCTTCTTCGGTCTCCGTGGGGAAACCGTGCATCATCTCCATTTCCAGTATCACCTGGGGATACGTTTCCGTGATATATTGCACATTCTCTTTGAATTTTTCCAGGTCCAGGTTCTTGCGGATTAATTTCTGTATCCTGGGAGATGCAGATTCAAGGGCAACATCCAGGTTAACAGTACCTGCTTGCACCATCAGGTCAATAAAATCCCTGTCCAGGATATCGCCGCGGAAACCATTGGGAAAAAACAACTGGATATCCATGCTGCTTTTGATAATGAGTTCCATGAGTTCAACGGCATTTTTCCGATCTAAATTAAATATATCATCGATAAAAACAAAACGCCGAATTCCCGCAGCAAACGCATAGGAGATTTCTTTAAAAATATTTCCGGCACTGCGGGTCACATGTTTTTTAGGCCAGATTTTATGGCAGTAGAGGCAACTGTAGGGGCATCCACGGGTACCCTGGAGCGTGATAGTATGTTTGGCCGGGGCTTCACCAATATATTGATGATATTTCCTATAATCAATCAAGGTCCGGTCAGGAATAGGTAATCTATCAAAATCCGTTATTTGAATCTGTGCCCGAGTAACCACGAGATTTTCATCAAAGGGTTTCATATTTTTCAAGCTGGTAATGGAGAATGGGGCCAGAACGTTTTGTTGGGTAAGCAGAAGGCAAGCCCCACTGTCATCAAGCATGGTCTGGATGCGCTGTTGGGGATAACCGGGATCAATGGGCAGGTATACCCCCCCTGCTTTTAATATGCCCAATATTCCCATGATCATCTCAATAGACCGCTCCATCATCAAACCCACCACGCTGCCTGGCCCAACGCTTTTTTCTCTCAATATATGGGCCAATTGATTGGATCGTTGATTTAATTCCTTGTATGTGATTGAAACATTTGAGCCGATGGGGTACAACATTGAACAACAAACACGATCCGGTGTTTGTTCTACCTGCTCCTGGAACCACTGGTGTATGGTCCGGTCGGTATCAACAATTTCTTCGCTCCCCCTGGAGATTTCAAGGATTTCTTGTTTCTCTTCTCCTGGAATAAGGGAAATATCAGACAGTTTGCTTCCAGTATTTCCAGGTAAATGGCGCACGATATTTCTCAAATAGTTGATAAACCGGTCAATGGTATGTGGAGCAAACAAGCGGGTACTGTATTCGACGGCAAAATATATGTGCTCTCCCAGGTCCAGGGCACTAAATACCAGGTCAAACCGCGAGGTCCTCTTCCTGTGTTTATAAGAATGTGAAGTGAGTTCTTTTATTCCAGTGTTGTCTATCTGGCTGAAGTCATTAGACGTATCCATCAAATTAAACATCACGTCAAACAGGGGATTCCGGCTGGTATCGCGATTGATTGCTATTTCTTCCACCAATTCCTCGAAGGGATATTCCTGGTTTTCGTATGCCTCTAAGGTTCGCTGCTTCACTTCATTTAAGAACTCTTTAAAGGTTTTATTTGCCCGGGGGTAATTTCTCATCACCAGAGTATTGACTATCATGCCGATGATATGCTGCAAGTCGGCATGACGCCTGGCAGCGGCAGGGGTGCCAACAATAATATCTTCCTGGCCGCTGAGTTTTGAATATAATATATTAAATACAGCCAGTAAACACATATAAAGAGTCACATCATTGGCTCTGGCAATATCTTTTATGATTTTTGTCTCCTCACCAGTTAAGGCAAAATTCACCCAATTGCCTTCAAAACCCTGCATGAGGGGCCGGGGATAATCTGTGGGCAGGTTTAATACCGGGAATTCATCGGAAAATTCGTTTATCCAGTATTTTTTCTGCTCTTTTACCCGTTCTGCCTGTTCCCGGCTGTTCTGCCACTCAGAATAGTCCTTATACTGGAATCTGAGGGGGGGAAGTTCTTTCCCTGACCCTGAATATAAAACCATAAATTCTTTTTCCAATATACGTTGAGATGCAGCATCTGTGATGATGTGATGCATATCGATAAAGAGAACCTGGCGGGAAGTTCCGATGTTTACAAGTTCAACCCTTAGAAGAGGTGGTTTGCTTAAGTCAAAGGGCCTGGTAAAATTTACCATAACCGTTTCAACCTCTTCTGTCCGGGCTGTTTCATAACAGCCCAGGGAAAAATCCAGTTCTTCATGGACCCTCTGGAGCGGTTCATCACGAACCATCTCAAATGACGTTCTCAGGGTTTCATGCCGGTCCAGCAATTTTCTAAAGGCTGCTTCCAGTTTTTCCCTATCCATTTCTTGCCCGGGGTCAACGGGTATCACATAAGGGATGTTATAGCCGGTACTACCCGGTACCAACTGCTGGAGGATATACAATCTCCTTTGCGCTGGCGAAAGGGGATAATATTCTTTTTCTTCCCCGGGTTCGATAGATGAATACTCCTCCCTGGTGCCGGCAGTAATATATTTTGCCAGTTCCCTTATTTTCGGTGTTTTGAATAGTTCTACCAGGGGTAATTTAACCTGCAGTTGTTCATGTACTTTGGCGATTAAAGCAGTTGCCTTTAAGGAGTGTCCCCCCAGGTCAAAAAAATCATCGTTTATGCCGATGTTTTCGGTTTTCATTTCCAGCACATCTGCCCATATGGCGGCCAATGTTTTTTCCACGGGACCGCGTGGAGGGATGCGTTTTTGTTTATCTTTGCCAGTCTGGGGATCCGGCAGCGCCTTTTTGTCCACTTTTTTGTTGGGAGTGAGGGGAATGGCATTCACCGGTACAAAATAGGCAGGGATCATGTATTGGGGCAATTTTTGGATGAGATAATTCCGCATATCCGGCAGGGACCGGCCGGGCCTCAACCGCAGGTAAGCACAGAGAACAGGGAAATGGTCTTTATCTTCACGGGTGACCACCACTGTTTCTTTGACAGCAGGGTGCGTCAGGATATGACTTTCGATCTCCGCGGGTTCGATGCGATAGCCCCTGATCTGTACCTGGTCATCGCTGCGGCTCAAATATTCCACGCTCCCATCCGTCAGTCTGCGGCCCAGGTCACCGCTTTTGTAAATGATTTCACCCGGGAAGTGAGGGATTGGGAAAAATCGCTGGCGGGTCAATCTTACGCGGTTCAGATAACCCCGTATGACACCGGTTCCACCGACAAAAATTTCACCGGTAACCCCCACAGGCATAGGATTCAGAACACTATCCAGGATATAAAGAGTGGTCTCCGGTATGGGCCTGCCAATGGGACTCATCCCCTGAGGGGAACGAATGTCGGATTCCTTTAAACGGTAATAAGTGACATGAACCGTGGTTTCAGTGATACCGTACATGTTTACCAGTTGGATCTCATCCGGGGAATACCTATCGAGCCAGGCGGATAGTTTTTGGGGCAGGAGTTTATCACCGCCGAAAATGACGTACCGTAAATGGCTATTTAATGAGTGTTCCGGGGATTTTGCCTCCACTTCAGCCAGGGCATAGAAGGCCTGGGGGGTCTGGTTCAACACTGTAATGCTGTGTTTTTTGATAAAAGCAAGAAACATGTTGATATCCCTCACAATTTCCTTTGCCGGGATGACCAACCGCCCACCCTTCAACAAAGCCCCATACATTTCCCACACGGAAAAATCAAAACAAAAAGAGTGCCCCATTACCCAGATGTCGTTTTCATTGAACTGGAAAGGCAATTGATCGTTAATTAACAGCCGCACCAGGTTCTGATGGGTTACCAGGCACCCTTTGGGACGCCCCGTGGTCCCGGAGGTGTAGATGACGTAAGCGAGGTTAGCAGAGCTAACCTCGCAGGTTAAGGTTAAGGTTGAGGTTGAGGAGGATAACTGATTAGAGATATAGATTAGCTCAATGGGTTTCTCCTTAACCTTAACCTCAACCTTAACCTTAGCTGCTGGCGCAGCCAGCAATATCTTTGCATTGCTGTCTTTCAACATATAATTGATGCGTTCCTCCGGGTAATCCGGGTCTATGGGCAGGTAAGCCCCCCCTGCTTTCAATATGCCCAATATTCCGATGATCATCTCCAGGGAACGCTCCACCATAATTCCAACAATATTGTCCGGCAGGACACCTTTTTCCTTTAACACCTGCGCCAATTGATCGGAACTTCGATTCAATTCCCTGTAAATTAATTGAACGGGTTCCTCGGTTCGTTTCCCTTTATTGGCCGGGGGTGCCGCCCCCTTGCCAACTACCGCAGCGCTGTCAGGCGTTCGCTGCACCTGTTCTTCAAATAATCCGTGAATGGTTTTGTCTTCCGGGTAATGGGCACGGGTCCGGTTCCACTGGACAAGGAGCCGGTGACGCTCATCATTGGTTAAAATAGCCAGGTGGGATATTGGCTGGTCCGGTGCCTGGAAGATGCTTTCCAGTAAGACCTTGTAGTGCTGGATAAAACAGGAGGCAAACGAATCGTCATAGTAATCATTATTGTAAACCAAAACCCCGGGGAAACATTCTTCACCTCCCTGGATAAAAAGGTTTAAATCGTATTTTCCCCACCCCAGGTTGGTTTCAATATATTTTATTTCCAGGCCCCTGACCGGGGGAACCTGGAAGGGCTTTTCCCGGTATTGAAAGAGAACATCGAAAAAAACTGTTCGACTCATGTCCTTTTGGGGGTTTAGCTCCAGTGCCAATCGGTCAAATGGTATGTCCTGGTGTTTATGGGCCTGTTCCACGGTGTGGATTATATTGGGAAGAATTGTGTTAAAGGACATTTGCCCGGTAATGGTGGTGCGTAACACCAGCAAATTGGCAGCCGGGCCGACAAGGCTTTTGGTGCCGGGTAGATGGCGATTATCCACACAGGTTCCCAGGGTGATATCTTCCTGGCCGCAATACCGGTGCAAAAGGACTTTAAAGGCAGCCAACAGCAGTACATCGTTCCCGGTACTTTTTTCTCTGCAGAACTCCTTAATTTTTGTGCTCAACCTTACTGGTAATTGGAAAGAGACTCTTCCTTCCTGGAAGGTATGGATGGCGGACCGCCGGATCCTGGTGGGCAGCTCCAAAGGAGTTAGGTGAGTCAACTGCCGTCTCCAATAAAAGAAAAGCGATTCCAGGAAATCCCGGGGCAGCTCCCGCTGCCATTGGGAAAAGTCAGCGTAATGAAGAGGCACATCAGGCAGTACCGGGGATAACCCCTCTTGCAGGGCCTGGTAACACCGGGCAAGCTCAGCAGCTATGATACCCAGGGAACACCGGTCCGATACCAGGTGGTGCAAGGTGATAACTAAAAAATGTTTAACCGTTGATACCTTGATCAATACTGCCCGGATCAAAGGTTGTCCCTCCAGGAAGAAGGGGCGCCTGGCTTCCTCTAATGCCATGTCTAACCCGCTGCTGCCATCTGCCAGGTCCAGGACCTGGAGCGTGATGTCTATCCCGGGTTCCACCAGTTGAAACAATTGGTTTTCCACTGTAATCATCGAGGTGCGCAGGGCTTCATGCCGGTTAATAACGGTGTTTAGACCCTGTTCCAGCAAGTGTGGGTCCAATGCCCCTTTTATCTCCAATATTAATGGAATATTGTGATATCTAGGGCCGAATTCGTAAAGGTCTTCATACTCGAACTGGTGGATAAACCACAACCGTTCCTGGTGATATGATGCTCTTACTTTCACTTTTTATCTCCAATATCACCTATTGACCTTGATGGGATTGATGCATTTATGCATTTATTGGTTCCTTGAAATACGCTTTATCAAAGGGGTTTGGGGCATTGATTCCAACTCCAACCTGGACACAATGGAACCGGGTTCTTCCAGGACTGTTTCCAGCAATTTTCTAAAACGATTGGCCATTCGCTCAATGGTGATCGATTCAAATAAATCCGTATTGTATTCAAAAAGGATATCCATTGTTCGCCTGCGCTCTACAAAATAAATGGTCAGATCAAACTTGGTGGTCCTGGGGGCAGTGTCAAAAACCGTTACCTGGATATTTCCTTTGCTGCTTGTACTTACAGCTTCCTGGTGATCAACATTGTAATTCAACATATCCACTGCCACATCAAAAATAGGATGCCTGGACCTGCTGCCGCTTCTCCCCAGGTTCTCTACCAAACAATCAAAGGGATATGCCTGATGCTGGTAAGCTTCAAGCAAAACGGTTTTAACGCTATTTAAAACAGCGGCAAAGGTATCCCCGGGATGGAAACGGGTGCGCAGTACCAGGGTGTTTAAGTAGTAACCCACCTGAGCATGCAAGTCTGCATGTTCCCGACCGGCAATGAGGGTTCCCAGTATGATATCTGTCTGGCTGGTGTAATGATAAAACAGGAGTTTCAACGCGGTTAACAGCGTCATGAAAAGGGTTACATCAAGGGTCTCACTAAAGGCTTTCAACTTTTCAAAAAACACCTCTTCAAAGGTGAATACCACTATATCACCATTGTAGGTTTGAACCGCAGGCCGTTCTTTATCCAGGGGTAATTCCATTCGCGGAAGTTTACCTTCCAACCGGCTTAACCAGTATTCCCGCTGCTGGTTTAACGGTTCTCCTTTTAATTGCTCATTGTGCCACACAGCATAATCTTTGTATTGAAGCCGCAGGGGTTTTAGCGGATTCGGCATCCCTGCCAGGAATGCTTCATACAAGATCAACATTTCTTTGATGATTATATCAAAGGATAAATAGTCACCGATAATGTGGTGCATGTTTAAGTAAAAAACATGCCTGTCTTCTTCCAGGCGAATAAGCGCGGCCTTCAATAGGGGACCCCTGGATAAATCAAAGGGCAAAACCGATTCCTGTTCCACCCATTCCCGGGCTTTTGTCTCCTTTTTTGGCGTCCCTTCCAGGTCAATATAATTTATTTTAAAACCCACCTCTCCTGGTGGTAATATATTTTGTTTGGGTTCGCCGCCAATGAAGAGGAAAACAGTCCTGAAGCTTTCATGACGCTCCACCAGGGCTTCAAAGGTTTGCTCAAACCCCGGGATATCCAATTTTCCTTCCACCAGCCTGGCGGTAGGAATGTTAAAGGCAATGGAAGCGGCCCTCACCTGGCTCAAGGCCCACACCCGTTTCTGGGCATGGGAAAGATCGTAATATTCTTTTGCCTCTGAAGGCATTATAGGAGCATACAGGGTTTTCCCTGCTGCGGTTATCCATTGTGCCAATTCCCGGATGGTGGGGGATGTAAACACCTGTACCAGGGGTAAATTCACATTGAAAACTTTATGAACCCTGGCAGCCAATACGGCGGCTCTCATTGAATGCCCACCCAACCCGAAGAAATTCCTGTTTATGCCAATAATACCTGGCTGAATTCCCAGGACCTCAGACCATATCTCCACCAACTTCGCTTCGATTTCATTTCCCGGTGCCGTATAAGTTTCTTCGGTTTTTACCTCCGGTTCGGGCAGCGCCTTTCGATCGATTTTGCCATTGGGGGTCAGGGGGATTGTCTCAATGGGCATCAAATAAGTGGGAATCATATAATCCGGCAAAAGTTTTGATAAATTCTGCCTGATTTCAGCATGGGAAAGCGCTTTGATGGCAACAAAATAAGCACACAGATATTTTTCACCACTTTCACTCTCCCGGGCCAGGACTACCGCTTCTTTAATGTCAGGGTGGTCCAATAACCGGTTTTCAATTTCCCCCAATTCGATTCGGAATCCCCTGATCTTTACCTGGTAATCAACCCTTCCTAAAAACTCGATGTTTCCATCCGGCAGCCACCGCACCAGATCGCCGGTTTTGTAGACTTTTTTAGAAATATAGGTCCTATAGGACCTATAGGACTTATAGGAAGCAGAAAGAAATTTCTCTGCTGTTAATTCCGGCCGGTTAAGATAACCCCTGGAAAGATTGCTGCCGCTGATACACAGTTCCCCGGGCACCATGACCGGCTGCAATTGATAATATTTATTCACTATATACAGCCGGGTATTGTTTACCGGCTTTCCAATGGGAATATTTACGTAATCCCTCTCTACAACAAAACTGGTGGTTACCACGGTGCTTTCCGTAGGGCCGTAATTGTTCACCAACCGGTAATTTCTCTTTTTATACGTTCTCAATTTATCGCCGCCCGTTAACAACAACCTTAACGAATGATTTTCAAAGGCCATAAACTGCTCGCATACCTGGGTAGGCAAAAACGCAATAGTGATGTTATTTTTCTCAAAGAAACGATTTAATCGATGAATGTCTGTTTTAATATCCCGGTGAATAATATAAAGAGCTGCCCCTGAGATTAAATAGGGGAAAATTTCCCACACAGAAGCATCAAACGAGAAACTCGCATACTGGGTGGCATGGTCTTTTCCAGTGACTGTATAATACCGGTTGTGCCAGGCACACAGGTTTGCCAGGGAACGGTGCACAATCATCACTCCCCGGGGCCTGCCCGTAGAACCAGAAGTGTAGATAAGGTAGCATAGGTGAGTAGGGTGAGTGAGGTGAGTGAGGTGAGTAGGTTCCTTACTCAACCCACTTACCTCACTCAACTCACTCAACAAAATCTTTGCTCCGCTGTCTTTTAACATGTAATCGATTCGCTGCTGCGGGTAATCCGGGTCAATAGGCAAATAAGCACCCCCGGCCTTTAATATTCCCAATATGCCGATAATCATATCGACAGACCGTTCCATATTTATTGCCACGATATCGTCCACAAGTACACCTTTCTCTCTTAACACCTCCGCCAATTGATTGGCTTCTTTGTTCAGTTCCCTGTAAGTAATGGAGATATTTCCATGCATCCATGCATCCGTGCATCCATGCCCTTTACCAACTACAGCAACACCGTCAGGCCTTCTCTCTACCTGTTCCGCGAACAATTCATGGATGGTTTTATTCCCGGGATATTCCCTCAATGTATCGTTAAAGTCAAATAATAACTGTTTCTTCTCATCTTCACACAGGATACCTATTTCCCATAACCTTGTTCCCGGGTTTCCCAGGACAGAAGATAAGATTTTCTTAAAATAACGGGTAAATCTCTCCATTGTTCCCGGTTTAAACAAACGGGTACAGTATTCAAAATAGCATGCTAACCGCTCCCTTTCCTCCAGTACGGTTAATGTGATATCAAACTTTGATACTCCAATATTGGTTTCAATGGGATGCCCTAAAGATATGTCCTGGTTTTCTAACTGGTTCTGGAGGTCGAACATGACATCAAACATCGGGTTCCTGGAAGCATCTCTTTGAACAGATACATGTTCTACCAGGATTTCAAAGGGGTAATCCTGGTTTTCCAGAGCCTCCAGGGAGCATTCTTTAACCTCTTTTAAAAAATCTTTAAATCTTTTTTCACCGGCCGGGTAACTCCTCAGGGCCATGGTGTTGATAAATATCCCCACCACATCCTGGGTTCCTGCCAGTCTTCTTCCTGCTGCCGGGCTTCCCACCACGATATCTTCCTGGCCGCCCAAACGGGAGAGAAAAACATAAAAAATCCCCAGCAATACCATAAAAAGGGTGACATTCTCTTCCAATGCCAATGTTCTTAACGTTTTGGTCTCTTCTTCATTGACTATAAATGGCATCACATCCCCGCTAAATGACTGGATGGCCGGTCGTGGAAAATCAAAAGGCAAATTCAATACCGGGATTTCATCGTTAAACTGGTTAAACCAAAAGACTTCCTGTTTTTTTATAAATGCTTTTCCTGCTTCGCTGTTTTGCCATCCTGAAAAATCTTTGTATTGGATGGATAATCCAGGCAATTGGTTACTTCCTTCATATAGGGTGGCAAAATCCCTTGATATTATCATATAGGAGGTCCCATCCACGGCAATATGATGGACATCAAAAATCAACAGGTACTTTTCCCCTGGTAATGCCGCGATTTTTACTCTCATTAACGGCGCCCGGGTTAAATCAAACGGACGGATAAATGCCCGGACCAGTTCATCGACTTCTTTCTCCCCGCCCCGGTAAGATGAATACTCCACCTGGAAATCCTTGTTACCGGGTTCATGAATGACCTGTACAGGTTCTTCATCGATCATATGAAATGAAGTCCTTAAACTTTCGTGTCGATGGATCAATAATTGAAATGCCTGTTCCACGTGCTGCATGTCCACTTTTTCTTCAATGGTCATAACCATGGGGAGGTTATAAGTGGTTCCGATGCCCCCCATTTTGTTTAACACATACATTCGTTTTTGCATCGGGGATAGGGGATAGTATTCGCGTTTTTCTATTGGTGCGATGACAGCATAAGTGGGGGCTTCCACTGCTGTTTCCCTGCCCTCTGCCGAAATATCCAACTGCGCTGTCAGCTCTCTGACGCGCGGGGAATTAAATATCTTTCTCACTGAAATGTCCACATTAAACTCTTTCTTTATCTTGGCGATCATGGAAGCGGCTTTTAAAGAGTCACCGCCCAATTCAAAGAAATCATCGTTTACCCCCACCTGGTCGATTCCCAGGAGTTCCTGCCAGATATTGGCCATTTTTTGTTCCCCGGGGCTGCCAGGGGCGACGTAGGCAGCACTGATATCGGGTCGTGAATGCACCGAACCCGCAGCGCCTGGCTCCTGCACTCCCAGCAGGCCCGATTCGGCACCAGGAACATTGACCGCTTGACTGGTGGTGATAAGGGCCTCCAGGTCAACCGTGGATACCACCACTTGGGGCAGGTTCTCACCAAGGATGCGGGTAAACGCCTCAACACCTTCCGCCGGCAATATACCATGCTTCACCAGCTCACCATAACCGCTCTTCGGTTCCAGGAGTTCTTCACCCAAATCCTTTGACACCCGGGCCGGCAGTTCCCCATGTTCCCTGGCCTTAAGACTTTCCAATATCTCTTCTGAAATTTCCATCAAAGTAAATCTTTCAATATCCACCAATTCCACACCCTGTTCATCCATGAGAGTAACGTTAAATTTCAGGAAATCCTTATGAACACTCCCATCCCCATCCTCCACCAACCGGCCGTGGGCGTATAGCCTCGCGGGCAGCGCCTGCTTTACCAGCAACTTCTCGTAGGAATACGGGATATAAGGCTCCTGGGTAACACTCCCACTAAAAAATGACGTGGCCATATCCAGCAGGGAAGGATATAACGTATACCGGTCCAGTTCATGGATAAATTCCTCCGGCAGTTCCATAAAAGCAAGACCTTCGTTATTACCGGTCTGTATGGTCCTCAAGTTTCTCCAGCGGGGACCGAAAATCAACAAGCTGTTATCTATATCTACTTCCCAGGTAGATGCTGCATCGATTTCGTTTCGATTACATCTCTTTTTAATGGCATTAATGTCATGTATTTTGGGTTCCTGGTGCGATCCCGCCGCCAAAACCATTTCTCCTCTGGCATGATACTCCCATTTATTTTCACCCGGTTGGATTCGGCTCCGAACCAAAAATCCATACCCTTCATCTTCCTGTTTTACAATCATTCGCACCTCTCTTTCCTCACCTTCCTTCATCATCAGGGGGTTAAGGAAAAACACGCTGCGGATTTCTACGGCCCCGTTTTTATTTCCTGACTGGTGTTTAAGGGCGGCAGCAGCCATTTCCAGGTAGGTAACCCCGGGAATAATCCCATTTCTCTCTTTTGATCGGTGGTCACTCAATACCCAGTGGCGGCTGATACTGAAATAGGTGGTATAGATATAAACCGTTTGCCCGCTGCTGCCCGGGAGTACGCCATTGGTGTAATGATCGAACAAGGGATGGTCCATGGGGTGAGGCTCCGGCCATCGATGTCGGTTATCTCCTGCCGATCGTTTGGCGGCCTCCACGGCCATTCCCACTTCCTGCCAGGCATCCCAGTTAATGCTGACAGTAAAGGTTTGATTGGTCCCCACAGAATTCTTATAAAAGGCAAAGGCATCCAGGAAGGCATTGCCGGCAAAATAATCCACCTGCCCTATGGCGGGTAGTACTGAACCAACCGAAGAGCAGAGGATCATAAAGTCAGGGTGGATACCTTGCAAGGCATTGTTAAGGGCCAACGTACCCTTGACTTTGGGTGCCAGCACAGCGTCGGCCATTTCCCTGGTTTTTAACTGGATCACTCCCCCACCCGGCACACCCGCCGAATGAATCACGCCGTTGATGGTTCCCCACCGGCTGCTCACCTCTTCAATGACCTTCCGCATTCCCCCTTCATCACTCACATCCACACTATATACCTGTACTTCCGCACCCAGGGATTCCAGCTCTCTGACGCTGCGGATTTTCCGGCTGATAGGGTCCAGGCTGGGGTGGGTATTGAGCCACTCTTCCCGGTCCTTCCCGGTGGGGAAAGCAGAACGACCCGTGAGGATGAGTTTGGCCTTCACTGTCTTTGCCAGGTGACGGGCCAGCACCAGGCCAATGCCTCCCAGTCCACCGGTAATTAAATAAACACCCCCTTCCCTTAACCGCGGGTTTGCCCACCCCGCTTGATTTAAGGGTACAGGTTCGTAGCTCCTCACAAACCGGTAATTTCCACGATAGGCAATCACAGTATCTCCAGGGGAAATTCCCTGGTGAAATTCTTTTAACAACTGATTCATCAGCCACTGGTTATTCCTGTTAACCGGGTCTCCTGGAGGAAACATTATATCGATGCAGCGGCATTTGATGTCCGGGTATTCCTGGGGGATTGTCATTAACGGTCCCAGCACTACTGCCTTCTCCGGGCACACCACCTTATGGTCCCACACCTCCTGCATGCCATTGGTCAATACTGTAATGTGTATCTCATCACTAAAATCCTGCTTACCCAGGGCCTTTGCCAGGTAGAGCAGGCTGTAAAATCCATGTTCCAGGGATTTTTCGACTCTTTCCCCTGGTAAGTCACTGCTGTTATTGTCGTTATCCCCCCCAGTAAGATTCCACAAATGAACAATCCGGTTGGGAATTCCACCGGCGTCATGAAGTGCCTGGATTAACATCTCATAATTATTTTCCTGGCCGGGATGAATGGTGTATGAAGGGTATAAATCGTCTTCCTGGCTCGCAAATCCCTCACCTATCTTCACCACCGTTAAAGTTACACTATTTTCATTGGTATTCTCTATCAGCCGGTTAACCAGTTGAGAAGCAAAATCATTATCATTATCACCAACAAACACCAACCATCTATGTGGAACCTCTTCACTGGATTCTTTTTTACTGCCAGGAGAAATAATTGATGGTCTCCAGGAAGGAATATAAAACCAATCGGTAATATCGAGTCTTTTACCGGGTGCAAAACGTCCGGGAATTCCTTCCCTGATCATTGCCATGGGATTTCCATTGATCCAGTAAGGTTTCCGTTGAAACGGGTAGGTGGGAAGACGAAGACGCTGTCTCCGTTCTCCCGAATAAAACCCATTCCAGTCAATGGGCGTTCCATAAAGCCACATTTGACCGATTTTATTTAATAAATAATACTCATCGGATACCTCTTCTTTGGGGTGCCTGACCAGGTTGACCAACTGGTGCCCGGGCTGCTTCCCCGGGTGCTGGCGCACAAAAGTATTTAATGTGCGCCCCGGGCCTACTTCTATAAAAACCGAATGGCTCTCTTTTAATAATTCAGCGGCCCCATCGGCAAAACGAACCGTGCTGCGTAAATGCCTGGCCCAATACCCCGGGTCAACAGCATCGTCAAGGCTAATCCATTGACCGGTTACATTGGATATAAAGGGAATAATAGGTTCATTTGCTTTGACCCGCGCTGCCTTCTCTTCAAAGGTGTTTAAGATGGGGGCCATCATTTGGGAGTGAAAGGCATGGGAGGTGTGGAGTTTACGGCATTGAAGCCCCTTTTCCTTCAATTGATAAGCAAACGTGTCAACGGCTTCATGGGGCCCGGAAACCACACACTGGGAAGGGCCATTCACCGCAGCCAGGTCCAATTCTCCTTGATCGAATAAAAAGGGTTTTAATTCTTGTTCGGATAGAGACACACTTACCATGCTGCCACCGGGCATTTGCTGCATTAATTTTCCCCGCCACACCACAAGGATTAACGCATCCTCTAAGGAAAACACCCCGGAAAGACAGGCAGCTGTGTATTCACCAATGCTGTGACCTATCATGGCGTAAGGCATGATTCCCCAGGACATTAATAATTTAGCCAGGGCATATTCAAAAGCAAAAATCACCGGCTGGGTGATTTCGGTCTGGTTTATATCGATTGCCGGATGAATATCTAATCCTTCGCGTCCCTTCGCGTTCTTCGCGGCTTCTTCTAAAGGATAAAGAATTCCTTTGATATCGTATCCCATGATCGGGGCCAGTATTTCGAAACAGCGGTCCATTTCTTCCCGGAATACCGGCTCCTGTTGATACAATTCCCTTCCCATGTTCACATACTGGCTTCCCTGTCCGGGAAACATAAATACCACCCGTTTCTCATCCTTTTCGTAATGCGTCTGCATGCCAGATTCATGACCTGTGGATTCCAGGATATCCAGGGCTTCTTTCACATCCGAGCATACCAGCATTCGTTTGTGTTCAAACGCTTTTCTTCCCACTTTTAATGTATAGGCCGCATCGGCCAGGTTGACATGGGGATTCTCTTCCAGGTAGTTTATAAAATTTTTCGTGGTTTGTTCAAGGGCATTTGCTGTCCTGGCAGACAAGACGATTAATTGATACGGCCGCCCTGCTCCCTGTCCCCTGCCCCCTGCAGGTGAGGAAGGACCGCTAGGCCATTCCTCTACTATAACATGCGCATTGGTCCCACCAACACCAAAGGAGCTGATGCCTGCTCTTAAGGGATATTCACTGCTTTTCCATTCCTGCACCCGGGTATTGACAAAAAAGGGACTGTTTTCAAAATCGATTTTAGGGTTGGGTTTTTCATAATTCAAACTGGGCGGAATTAACCGGTGTTTCATCATCAATGCCACTTTGATGAGACCCGCTGCCCCTGCACCTGTATCCAGGTGACCGATATTGGTTTTCAAAGACCCAATAGCACAGGAATGCTTTTTATACGAGGGTGCCCGGTCCGGGGGTGCGAATGCCAGTTTTAAAGCTTCGATTTCAATGGGGTCACCCAATTCAGTCCCGGTTCCGTGAGTTTCCACATAAGTAATGGATTCGGGTTCCACCTCTGCCATATACAGGGCTTTCTGGATGCACCGGGCCTGTCCGTCCACTGCCGGCGCAGAAAAACTGCTTTTCACCATACCGTCGTTATTCGCAGCAAAACCCTTTATAACTGCATAAATACTATCACCATCAGCAATGGCGTCATCCATGCGTTTCAATAAAACCACCCCACCTCCCTGGGAAAATACCACCCCTTTAGCCTTTGCATCAAAAGCCCGGACATAGCCATCTTGAGAATAAATCAAACCATTTTCATAAATATAACCTCCACCTTTCGCATTTTCCGGCATCACCGACACACCCCCGGCTAAGGCAGCATCACATTGACCCGTCAATAATCCCCGACAGGCCAGGTCTACTGCCACCAGCGACGTAGAACAAGCCGTGTGCATGGATATGGCCGGCCCTTTTAAATCCAACTTGTGGGCAATACGGCTGGGTAAATAATCTTTATCACTCAATGTTCCTGAAGTAAATATCCCCAAAAGATCACTTTTCCCGGAAATAATGGTTAATACCTCCCAGGAATGATTGGAGGCCCCCCCGGCAAAAATACCAATAGAGCCACTGTAAGTAGAAGGGTCACACCCGGCATCCTCCAGGGCCTCCCAGCATATCTCATAGAAAATGCGGGTCTGGGGGTCTAATGTTTCTGCCTCCAGGGGAGAATAACCAAAAAAGAACGCGTCAAAGTCTTCCACATCATCCAGTATTCCTATTGCTTTTACATAATTGGAATCTTTGACATCCACCGGGTCAATATTGGGATTCTCTAACAATTCCTCTTCTGTAAAAAACCGGATAGAGTTAACACCATTTTTCAAATTTTCCCAGAATTCATGGATGTTATTGGCCCCGGGAAATCTCCCACTCATCCCAATAATTGCTATTTCTAAACCGTTTCCTTCACTTTTTTCGTGCATGTTGGGCTCCTAATGTCTTTTTAACCGTTTGTTTCAAAATCGTCTGTGACCGTTGTAATGATTCAACCGGTTGAATTGGCTGCCCTTTCTTACCCCGGGGAACTGCTATTCCTTGCTCTTCCTTTAAATACCGGGCAAAAGTACTAATGGTAAGGTATCTATACAAAGAAACCACAGGGATATTGTTTCCCAACGCTTGTTTCAGTTTATTGGTGAGCTGGAGAATATTTAATGAATTGCCGCCAAGCTCAAAGAAGTTATCATGAATTCCTACTTTGTCCTTTTTAAGTACCTTCATCCAACATTGGGCAATTTTCTCTTCCAGTTCTGTCTGCGGGGCCTGAAAAGCGGTTCCCCTCTGTGCCAAAAATCCATCAGGCTCGGGCAGCGCCTTCCGGTCTATCTTCCTGGCAGCGGTCAAAGGAAAATGCGTCATGGGCACAAAATAAGAAGGAATCATATAATCAGGCAATCCCCGGGACAGGAATTCCCGGAAGACCTCATCTTTGTTTTCACGGTCTTTGTCAACAGGTAGATAATAAGCACAGAGAAACTTATTACTGTCTTTATCCTCCCTGACAATCACCACCGCTTCCTTTACCATCTCATGCTTCATCAACCGGTTCTCGATCTCCGCTAATTCAATTCGAAATCCCCTGATTTTTGCCTGGTGATCCATCCGCCCCAGGAATTCAATATTCCCATCCGCCAACCACCGCGCCAAATCACCAGTCTTGTAGAGGTAGCTCATAGNNGTAGCTCATAGCTGATAGCTCATAGCTCATAGGGAGCTCTCCAGGACTGCTTGCTTTCTTTTCCCACCTATCAGCTATGAGCCATGAGCTATGAGCTAAAATAAACTTTTCTGCGGTTAATTCCGGGGCGTTTAAATAACCGCGGGTCACTCCGGCACCAGCAATACATAATTCACCCGGTACGCCTATAGGTAATAATTGATGATGATAATCCAGGATATAAATCCTGTAATTGGCTATGGGTTTGCCTATAGGAAGAGTAGGCCGTTTCCCTGCCAAAATACCCGGATCTTTTAAATTATAATAGGTGGCACATACAGTGGTCTCTGTAGGACCATAAGTATTATAAACATTTCCTATTTTTAAAAGATGAGCAACATATTCCTCTTTCAGGACATCTCCACCACTGATAAATGTATGAACACTTTGCAGGCTTCCCGGCAAGCTGTCCCCGGCACCCGATGATATCAATGATTCGTGAAATTTATTAAACTCATTTAATAACAAAGGAGTACAATCGATAATATTCACTTGATGCCTGGCGATTAACCGGAATAATAGATCAAGATCATTTTTTTCAACCATGCCGGGAAAAACAATCTTTCCACCTTTTAACAGGATTGGAAAAACCTCTTCTACAAATACATCAAAGGAGTAAGAAGCCAATTGCATGATTGTATCACCCGCTATCATTTCAAATTCCCGATAAAAAGCATACAAATAAGCCACCACATTCCCATGCTCCACAAGAACACCTTTGGGTTTCCCTGTAGTACCGGAAGTGTAGATGATGTAGCATAGGTGAGTAGGGTGAGTGAGGTGAGTGAGGTGAGTGAGGTGAGTGAGGTGAGTAGGGAGTTCCTCGTTCAGTTCACTGGGTTTAACCACCTCAATTCCCCCACTCACCTTACTCAACTCACTCAACTCACTCACCAAAACCTTTGCATTGCTGTCTTTCAACATGTAATCGATGCGTTCCCGGGGATAATCCGGATCAATAGGCAGGTAAGTCCCCCCTGCTTTTAATATGCCCAATATCCCGATGATCATCTCCAGGGAACGCTCCACCATAATTCCAACAATCGTGTCCGGCAGGACACCTTTTTCTCTTAACACCTCCGCCAATCGATTGGCTTCTTTGTTCAATTCCCTGTAAGTAATGGAAATATTTCCATGCATCCATGCATCCATGCATCCATGCCCTTTGCCTATAACAGCAGCACTGTCAGGTGTCTTTTCCATTTGCTGCTCAAATAATTCATGGAGGGTTTTATCTGCGGGAAAGTGGCTTTCCGTATTATTAAAATCCAACAACACCTGTTTTTTCTCCCCAGGGGATAACATGTCTATATCCTGGACCTCCTGGTCAGGATTTTCAATAATATCCCCCAGGATACACTCCCAATGATGCGCCATGCCTTCCAGGGCCTCTTTTTCAAACAACTCTTCCCTGTAATTGAACACCACATCGATATGATCCGTTTTTTTCGTTATACCGACGGTTACATCGTAGTGGGTTTGTTCCACCATGGAGTATGAACGGACGGCCAGTTTCCCTCCTGTTTTTAATCTCCTGTCCAAAGGGTAATTTTCCAACACCATGATGGTATCGAAAAGTGTTTCTCTGCTGTCGATTTCGCTGTATTTTTTTATGTCCACCAGGGAAGCCGCGGAATAGGGTTCTCGTTGGCGAAGGATTTTCCCGGTTCTCCGGATTAATGTTGTAATGTTCTCACCCTGGATGCTGTGCACCCTCAGAGGCACTGTATTAATAAATAACCCCACCATATCCTCAATCCCCTTTATCCCTGCTGTCCTCCCGGACACGGTGGTGCCGAACAGCACATCATCGCTGTTGGTGTACCTTTGCAGCAGTACCCCCCAGGCGCTGTACAGCAACGCGGCCAACGTTACTTTATGCTGCACAGTAAATTGCATCAATTTATCCACTGTGCCCTTTTCAAACCTGGTCCGGTACTTCCTGGGGCCAACCTCTCGTTCACCCCCTTTTGCATCCGATTTCGGTCTCACCGGCAATCCCAGGGACCTGTCAACTCCTTTTAAATGATTTTTCCAGAAAACCACCTCCCGGGATGCTTCCCGCTGCTGGGACCATTTGATAAATTCCTTAAATTTCGTCTTTACTGATGGGATAACTGGCTCTCCCCGGCACAGCTTATCATAGGCCTGGAAAAATTCCTTTAAAATAATCCCGGTGCTCCACCCATCAAACAATATGTGGTGATTACTGATAATCATATAATGGTCGGTTTCCGATATTTTACATAAAGTGACCCGGAACGGCACTTCCCGCAAATCAAAGCCCTTCTCCCGGTCTTCCTGTTTTATCTTTTCCAGGCATAGACGCTGCTGCCCCTGGTCTTGGACCGTGGAAAGATCGAAAAATCTTATATCCGGGCTGTGCTGCTTGAGTACCACCTGGGTCGGTTTGTCCAGTTTTTCCCAGCGGAAAAAGGTTCGCAGGATCTGGTTGGCCTGTACTACATTATTCCAGGCCTTTTCAAAGGGGTTCCAGGCCAGGAAGCCCGATAACTCCAGGCTCAATTGCTCAAAATACAAATCCCTGCGGTGCTCCTTCAAATAATGAAAAAGCATCCCTTCCTGCATCGGGGTTAAGGCAAGAATATCTTCGATGATGTCTTTATCGATTTTTTTCATTTTGACAACTCGCGCTGCAGACCTCCCCGGGGCTGGAACCCAGTTAGTGGAATTCCATCATTCCAGGTTATTGTGAACGCAACGTGAACTAAGTCCTAACTTCTATTTAATTTGCCAGAGATAGCTGATTTTAAAAAACAGACCGTTTCTTACATTTATCAGATCGCCCTGTCCGGGAATCCATTGATTATTTTGCCATTCTCTACTTTCATAAAGTGAACCGTATCCCAGGTGCAGGACTGTCCCTGGTATTAACGTGAAAGATGCCAGTAGATCGGTCAAAAGCTTCTTTTGAAAACTATCGTACCTGACAGCACCGCGTATAAAGAAATACCTGTTAAACTGGTAGATGGCAAGTAGATTATATATATCGACCGTATAGACTTTTTGTTTGTCAGCTTTCCTGCGAAGCGCATTATGAAGGAACTCAAGCTCAATGTATAAATTGAGACCCGGTTGCAGGATAGAGAAAAATCTTAATTGATCTCCCGTACCCAGGAAAGGCTCTTCGGGATCGTAGTAAATTTGATCTCCATGCCTGTAGATGGCTTCCAGGTATAACCATTGGAAGATCTGCAGCCTCCCGAAATATTCCAGGAAATATTGGTCAAACAATTGTCCTTGCCATGCTTCTTTGCCATTTTGATATTTAATTTTGAGAATCCCCATTCGGGCAAGATAAAATTCTAACCCCAGGGCCCAGTAAGAATCATCCAGACCGGTGCCCATATCATGCAATTTCGAGTATTGAAAATAAGGATGGATCATCCTCAGCCAGGAGTCTTCTTTGTTCTTCAAGTAAAGGCTTGGCCCGATATAAAACACACCTCGACTAATATCGGTACGCTGTTGGAACGCCGAATCCATGATAAAATTCTTGTCATATCGTTCATAGGCTGCCATTACCGTGAAATTGGGGACCCGGTATTTAAACATGGCATTAAAAGCGCCGCCGGTTTTAAGCGGGGCATTGGTTTCTTCCTGTGTGCGGCTGTAAAGGTAAGACCCGGTGAACCTGGCATTTTTAAAAAAGCGATACTGGAAATCTAACCCCACTGCATTATTTTGACCTCCTGCAAAATGCCGACCAGAGTATAAGACTCCCAGTAAATTATCGCTGCCCAGGCTATACCTGGCCCGGGCAATTCCCCAGAAAGCCTCTTTTCCTTCATTGGGATTGATTCCATTTTCCCATGGTCGGCCCGGGGCTTTGTCATTGGCAGCCAGGACAGCAAACCCTATTCTACCCGCAGTCCCGCTTAATTTTGCGGCCCAGGTGGGGTCTACAATACGACGGGTATGAACCGCCGAAATCATCATCCCTTGATAAATTAATCCATAACTGACCAAGTCCATGATCCGGGAAACGATGCTAAAGTCAAAGGTATCCATCCCCTCCATGAAAAATGGCCGCTTTTCAATGTAAAATAGCGGGTATCGTTGATTGACTTCCATCTGGAAGGCATCACTTTCCACCTGGCTGAAATCCGGATTGATAGTGGCCTCTGTCGTGATTGAAGTGGCAATACCATATTTAAAACCTATACCGATATTGGTGGCAGTATCACTTTCTCCCCACTCGTCCGCATTTTTCCTCTCAGTATCTCGATTGTAGGTAAAATTGGGAAGCACTTCCAATGCCAGGTGGGGTTTAAGGTCATTGTAAATAACTGTCTTCATAAAGTTGAATTCGGTTTGGCCCGGTTCTACTTCCGGCCAGGTGCCGGCGGCCCCAAGATGAAGAATCTTTCTAACAAACAGGACCCCCATTTTCACCTCTTTACCACCCTTGAAGCGAATAGTATCCAGGGGAATGCCAATTTCCACCTGGTAACCATCTTCTGTTAGTTTGGCGGAACTTTCCCAGACAAAATCCGGCGCCAGGTTCGTACCGGTTACGGCTGAGTTTAACGAATCTCCTTGAATACCACTGGGATTAACATAAAATTCATAACAGCTCTGTTTATTCCCCATTGTATCCAGGAGTACAATCACCATATCATCATTAATCATCTTGTCTCTCTGGCAAATGGAGGTCTTCACCTTGCCGGGTTCATCATAACACTTAAACGCAAAGTAAAGATTTTTATTATCATAAGCCATCCAGACCTTTGTCTCCTTGCCCAACGGTTTACCGTATACCGGGTAGAAAGTCTTAAATTCTTCAGATATTGGTACACTGGTCCATATGTTTTCATTCAATTTACCATCGATTTTAATGGCCTCTGAGGTCAGATCAGGGATGATTACTTTCTCTTCAGGAAGCTGCCGCCGTTCCACAGCCTGGACTACATTGATTGATAAAAATAAAATCCCAATAATAAAACAAACTCCTTTCATTTGCTTGTTCATCGATGCTCCTCCTGGTTTTATTTTTTTTTAGGCTTCCGCCTTTAAAATTTGGCATGTTTCGATTAGCGAACAGAGTGACTACTATTTAGTGGATAAATTATATAATACTAATAATTATCTATCCCAATTAAAACCGGCTGTCAATCCATAAAGATGTGATCTTTCCATCTCTCTAAATTAAGTAAGATCGCAGAATTCATAATATATATACAGAAGTGTTGCTAGGTAACATTTTTATATGTACTCCAGGAAAACCTTTTTATTGCAGCGGATTAGGCAAGAAAAGATGTAACATTTCTATCGATTTACAGCATATTTTTTGTATGCTATATTTAAATCTTCTCATCTCATCTCCAGTGGTGGTATCGTGAATTTCCATAACCTGTCGAAACATTTGTCTTAAATTATCAATGGTGGAAGCTTACCTATAAAAAATGGCCAGCAAAGATATAGAAGATATTATTGCTTTAACTCCAATGCAGGAGGGGATGCTTTTTCATTACCTAAAGGACCCCGGGAGCGATTACTATTTCGAGCAATTATGTTTGACCATAACCGGGAGAATCGATTTAAATGGTTTTAAGCGAGCATGGGAAGTTGTGGTTGAGACAAATGAGATGCTGCGGACCCGGTTTAGCTGGGAGAAGTTGGAAAAACCCGTGCAGATCATTCTAAAAAAGCATTCTCCCCGGCTCATTTTTCACGATTTTTCGGCTGACGGTGAAGCGATAGATATCGAAGAGGTGAAGTCCGGCGACAGGAGGGAAAAATTCGATTTGAAGGAAGTGCCCTTCAGGATAATCCTGTGCAAAATCGAAACCGATAAATATGAAATGATCATAAGTAATCACCATATTTTATATGACGGCTGGAGTAACGGCATCATTTTGAAAGAGTTTCTTGAAGCATACCGGCAAGCGGATAAGAAAATCAAGGCGATAGCGCCTGTTAAGACTAAATTTAAAGAATTTGTCCGGTGGCTTCAAAACCGGGGTGTTGGGGAAGAGGAGAAGTACTGGAGAGAATATTTACAGGGTTTTGAGAGTGGAACGGGAATTTCTTTAAAAAAAGAAGCGGGAAAAGGGTTGGCAGGGTCGGGAAATTACCGTTTCAAACTTGCACCCGGTATAAAAGATACAGCGGAGCGTTTTGTAAGACACCACAACCTGACATCGGCTTCTTTATTGTACTGTGCCTGGGGGATACTGCTGCAAAAAATCAACGACAGCGATGATATTATCCTGGGAACCACCGTATCCGGGAGACCGGCAAATATAAAAGGGATCGAACATGTGGTGGGGTTATTTATTAATACCATACCGCTGAGGGTGCAATCCCATGCCGATGAACGGATATTGAGCTTGTTAAAGAGAACCAATGATACATTAATAGCCAGGGAAGAATATGAGAGTACCTCCTTGGTGAAAATAAAGGAGTGGAGCGGCGTGAGTAATCAAGAAGAGCTTTTCGATTCCATTGTGGTGCTGGAAAATTACCCTCTCCACCGCTTCCTAGTGGAAAAAAATAGTGCCTTCGCTTTCGATTCGTATTCGCTGTTTGAAATGACTCACTATGACCTGGCAGTCGGCATATCCATCGTTTCAGGCCTCGAGGTACGGTTCATTTATAATAAAGCGGTATTTGATGAGAATACGATAGAGAGATTGGGCCGTTTTTTTACTGCCGTTGTAGAGGATATCCCGGGTAATCCCGGTAAAGCGATTTCACGCCTGGAGATAATATCCTCTGAAGAGAAAAAACTGATTTTGCAGGATTTTAACGATACGCAGTTGGACTATCCGGCGGATAAGACCATCCCAGAGCTATTCGGGGCACAGGTAGAGAAAAACCCGGATCATACAGCCGTTTCCTGTGAAGACATGCATTTGAGTTATAATGAGCTCCACTTAAGGGCTGGTCGCCTGGCCCTCATATTGCGAAAAAAAGGAGTGAGGGCAGATACCATCGTGGGGCTGACAATAGGACGTTCGCTTGAGATGATGATCGGTATAATGGGGATACTGGAAGCCGGGGGGGCATACCTGCCCATTGACCCGAATTATCCACAAGGACGCATCAATTACATGTTAAAAGACAGCAAGGCAAATATATTGCTGGCTGCGCCAGCAGTTCAGGTTCAGGTTGAGGTTAAGGTTAAGGAGAAAGCAATAGAGATAATCGATATCTCTAAAAAATCGTCT
>JABAOH010103781.1_pt2 | contig 32469 bp, 36 predicted proteins | sample 7062181 | NCBI WGS metagenome assembly JABAOH01 (sample SAMN14538630, study PRJNA623070) | marine sediment metagenome | biome: marine biome [ENVO:00000428]; feature: marine pelagic biome [ENVO:01000023]; material: deep marine sediment [ENVO:00002113]; isolation source: pool of 5 deep marine... | reverse complement strand
CTGGAGGACCTGGTGATAACGAAGATCATTGCCAAGCCCTTGGAGGAGTATGTCGTTCTGAACTACACCGCGGCGGCCCTGAGACAGATGAGGGACCGGGGATTCGATGTCGAGCCTGGAGAGTACGTGCGGTACGTCATCACCGACCGCGGGACGAGGGACTACCGCAGGAAAGTGAAATTTGCAGCCTTCCTCCAGGGAAGCGAGGAGGTGGACCGATGGGAGTACCTTCGCCTCCTCTGCCGAGCGGGGGAGACCCTCTTGTCTCCCTTCGGGTACACGGAAGAGGGGCTCCTCAAGGAATTGCAGCCTTGAAGGTCCGGGGCGGGAGTTTGAAATGGCAGGCGGACGAGGGCCTCGCGCCACGCTGTCTTCATGGGCCTTTACTGCTTTGCACCTCGAGAGAGCAGGAGGTCGCTGTAGGACCCAGCCACCATATCGTTCTCACTGATGTTGAAGGCCGACTGCAGATGATGGAACTCTGCCTCTGCTGCACGCTCGTCCTCTGAAGATGCTAGCATCCTCTCGAATTCAATGTAGTCTCCCAAGCCGGCCACCTCATCGAGATGGATCTGCACCTGACCCCAGCGGTAGATGGTCCTTCGTTTCTCGACGGTTGTGAGAACCCCGAGGGCCTCCGTGAGGAGCTCCTTCAGCTCACGGGCGTTGCTCACCTCCTGCAAGAGGACCCGGCTCCGCTTGAGGGATGGCTCATCCTCTCTGAGGTAGAATATCAGAGTCCCTGTCTCTCCACCTGTCTCCCTAACCTTGAGGCGGCCTTGGTGGACTTGGAAGTAAGTATCGATCTGCTGAAAGGAACCCAGAAGGGTGGCGTGGGCGTCCGCCCACTTTCGCGCCTTGGGCAGCTGATGGGAACGCGCCTTGAGTTCCAGCAGCCTCCTAGAAGTCGGCGGCGTCACGCTCTAGAGCACCCCTGGCCCATCCTCCATGACAGATACCTCCGTCCCGCTCACGCCGATGGCTGCAGGCCCGCCATCACAGGCCTCAGCTTCCCCTCCAACCGTATCGAACACTCAGTGGCCTCGAAGGCCTTCACAACGTCCTTCAACGTCGCCTCATCGTCTTCGATCGGAATGAACCAAGCCTTTGATGAGGGGTCGAAGCTCCTGCCCGGAATCCTCCTCACCGCCTTCACCAGGGAGGGGTCATACTCGAACTGCACGACATACTCATCGCCGCAACGGCTGATGCTGACTTCAGGTGCCTTTGGAGGGGGCATACTGGCCTTATCGCGCATCGCCCGCAGATCCTCATCGAGGTCCACCTCAGCGCCTGAGGCGCGAAGGCGTGCAACGGCGTCCAGATAGAGGTGGAGGGGCACCACCCACTCCTTCGTTTGAGGGTCGAAGCTCCTTTTTGGCAAGCTTTTCACAGCAGTCACGAGGGACTTGTCGTACTCGAACCCAATAACTGCCTCGTCCCCCCTCTTCCGCATCGCGACTAGCTTCACGGCCCTAATGAGGTCCCCTCGCGGTATATATGTGGCGGGAGGGGATGGCTGAAAGTACCTCCCTAGGTACCCGAAGAGTCCAGCAGCTCCTCGCTCCGCAGGAGAGGCAGGAGATCTACGCCCACCTCCTGGAGCTTTGCCCCGGCCCCCTCTCCCCTGTCCACGACACACAGGACCCTCTCAACGAAGGCCCCCGCATCCCGAAGAATCAGGACCGCCCTCTTCACCGAGCCTCCAGTGGTGGTGACGTCCTCCACCAAGAGCACGCGTTCTCCCGGGTTTATTTCGCCCTCCAGGGCTCTCTCAGTGCCATGGGTCCTGGCCTGCTTCCTAATCATCACATAAGGAATGGACGTCTCCAGGGAGAGGGCGACGGCGATGGGAACCGCTCCCAGTTCCACACCAGCTATCCTTGCATGGCCCGAGACATGAGGGGCCATCGACCTCACGATCAGCTTGAGTACCTCAGGCCTCGTAACCGCCCTCTTGATATCAACGTAGTAGTGGCTCTTCTTTCCCGATGCGAGGGTGAACTCTCCATACCTCAGGGCACCGCAAGACCTCAGGGCGTCGACCAGATCTACCACGGGACCTCCTTCCTTCCTATCCTGTATCCGATCACGTTGACGATTCTATGGAGTATAGGGGTCAGAGCTAATATGAGCACCAGGCCGTAGAAGCCTTCGCCTACGATGTAGTGTTCCGCCACCCAGCCTGGGAATGCAACTCCCGTCAGGATGAGAGCTCCCAGAACGAAGTCGTACTGATCCAAAATGGGAGCTCGGGTACCCTTATTCATTCCAAGTCGCCTCTTCAGGAAGCTCCCAAGAACGTCCCCCAGGAGGGCCCCGAAGGAGAGGGCTGCCACAGGTCCCATGAAATCCACGAAGGAAGCCAGGGAGAAAGGGTCCCCAGTCCAGAGGACTGAGGAAGGGGACTGCACGGACCCAACAAGAACGCCTGTGAGAGCTCCGCCGAAGAGGCCCCGCCATGTTTTGCCATCGCCCAGTAGCCTTCTACCATCGACCCACTTCCTGCCGAAGTCCACGGGGGTTCCACCGCCAAAGAGGACGGCGCCTGGGTTGGCCACATAGGCAGGTATGAACAGCCAGAAGGCGAGCACGAGGGCCTGCAGGACCACCTTTGGAGGATGGGGTCTTGCCTTATATCCTCATCGTGACGTGTAAGCGGGCGAAGACAGCAAGTGGGCGTCTACCGTGGCCTTAGGGTCTTCAGCAAGTTCCATCGGGCCCAAGGCCCTCTTGAAGTAGACGGCGCGGCGATCTAGGATGACAGCAACACCTCGATCCCTCTCGCTCCTTATGAGGCGGCCAACGCACTGATGCAGCCTTCGGCTGGTCGGGGCCACGACTCCGTACTCCCACCCCTTCTGGAACTTCCAGTCATAGTAGTTTATCAAGGCCTGGAGCGCTGCCGTGGGCTTAGGATAGGGGATTCCAACGATGACGACCACCTCCAACTCCCTGGACGGGTAGTCGATTCCTTCAGCCACCCTCCCACCTGCGACGGCGAAGAAAGCGGAGGTTGAGGCTTTGAAGGCGTCCAGGGACCTCATCAGTTCCCGCTGGCTCATGCCCCTCCTCTCCACGTGAATCGGAACCTTTGACGCCTCAGTCAGGTCCAAGAAGGCATCCAGAAGGGCGTAGCTCGGAAACAGGAAGAGGGTGTTCCGATCGCAACTCCCGAGAAGCTGGCGTACCTCGGCCCTGAGCCTCCGTATCGCCTCCGGATTCCTAGCCAGGTCCTCGTATCGTGTCGTCACCCTGTCGACGAAAACCACCCTTCGGTTCTCCGGGGGAAATGGGCTCGGGAAGGACTTGAGGAGGACTTGATCAGGCAGGCCCATGGAGTCTCGATACTCCTCTAGAGGCTCCAGGGTGCCTGACATGTGGAGGGTGGCGAAACACTGCGTGATGGGGCTCGCGGCCACGGATGGATCGAGGCAGTAGGCCTTGAGGGCGGGACTCTCTCCTCCAATAACGAGCTTCGCGTACTCAATGTCATCGGTAGACATCCACCGCAGAAGGTTGCTGGCAACGGAGAGGATGTGGGATCTNNCGAGAGATACAAGGGAGGAGAGGAGCCCCTTCAGCTTCGAGGAGGTAATCGTAAGCTCGTGCAGGATGAGGGCCTCCATGGCGGAAGGTGGAAGGAACCCGTCCTCCTCCATCACGTACTCGGCAGCTAGCTCCAGAATGCTGGTCTGCACCACCTCCATCAGGTCAAAGGCGGTGACCCCCTCCACCAGGTCAGGATCCCCGTGATCCATAAGCTCCCCCTCTGCCAGTTCAATTCCCGCCGTGGAGACTTGGAAGGAGGCGATGTCCCGGCAGTACTCGGGCAGATTGTGGGCCTCGTCAACGATGAGGATGATGTCCTCAAGGGGCCTCTCCACAGTCTCTAGGAGAGCCCGGCGCAAAAGTGGGCTGAAGAAGTAGATGTAGGGAGCCGTTATCATCCTGGCCCGGGGGGCTAGAAGCTTGGTCAACTCGTATGGGCAGATCCCCAGGGACTCACTCCGCTTCACCATCTCCTCGGCTGTGGGGAGGTGCTCCTGGCTCCAGTTCATGGCCTCCTCGATGTCGTAGTCCAGCAAGCCCCGGTAGTACCGGCAACCGCCGCCACCCACCAGTGTCTCCTCCTTCCTATCCCTACAGAACTTTGAGAGCTCCTCGGGGGAGCCCCTGGCCAGCTCCCGATCCTCGCTAGCTAGGAGGCACATCTTCCGGCGGCCTTGGAGGGCAATCCCGTAAGGTCCTAGATGTCTCAGCTCCACCATGACCTGCCTCTGCTGAGAGTTCGTCCTCACCAAGTAGAGGACCACCAGATCCTCCTCCAGCGCCTTTCTCAGGGAGGCGTACAGGGCACAGACTGTCTTGCCAGAACCAGTCCCAGACTGGAGGACGAGATGGCCGCCTTCCAGGGCCCTCTCCATCCAGCCCAGGATCTCCTCCTGATACTTACGGGGCCGGTAGGGGAACCTCAACAGCCTTCCCACTGGATTCCCCGCTAAAAGGATTCGACGGGGGGATGAGCGAAAGTAACCCCAGAAAGGGTTATCGTCATCACGGTGATACTCTCCGCGTGTTTGATGAGAGGAGGGCAGAGCGTTGGGTGGGCTTCGAGATGCGGGGGCTCCACACCGGGCTCGTGGTCCGAAGGAGGAGCCTTCGGGATCTCCTCGAGCAGGAGAGGCCGACGTGCCTCACGAAGGAAGGGGAGGAATACGAGTTCGACAGGGGGGTTCTCCTGAGGTTCGCCGCTGTAACCAATGACGAGGAGCGCGAGAAGCTACGGCTTCCGATAACCCTGTACTTCGAGACGGGGGCCGGGGACCACTGCAGGGTTGATGACGAACTCGCAAGCAAGGTGCTCCGGCGGCTTGAGGGATTCGGGAGGGCCTACCCGTTCCGAGACGGGAGGATGTGGCTGCCGTACTCCATCGGAGTGGAACTCACCATGAAGTATCCGACGGCTTTCCAGAGGCTCCTGCTCCCCTGACTAACCCTTGGTCTCCTTCTCCCTCCGAACCTCCCACAGGTCCTCGGACATCTCCTCGTACACGGATAGGGGATTCACGGGTTCCTCCATTGGGTGGATGCCTTCCGCCAGCTCATAGATTCTCTCTTTCTTGAAGAGCCAGTAGTGGATCCTCCACTCTCTCCCGTCGTAGAGCGTCGTTTCCTCTCGCTCCGTCGTCAGTATGCCGGAGTCCTCCAACATGTAGAAGGCATCCCTGTCCTCGGGCTCGAGGACATTGTCGATGATTCTCTCACTGTACCCGAAGAAGTTGAGGATGTGCTGGGCCATGGCCCTAGCCTCTTCCTCCATCATCCCCTCACTATCGATGCTGTTGCGGATGGCTCGCGTCAGGTCATCAACGGTGAGCGTCCCCTCCATCCCTCTATCCTTGGTATCCATCGCCAAGGGCCTTCCCGTCCCTAAACCTTACAATTGCGGCAATCCCCTATATGAACCTTGCGGATAGCTCCCCGAGAGCGTCAAGACAGCGACTCCTCCAAATCTGCAAGCCTTTCCGGATCCAGCCGCGGTCCAACCCACTAGGTGGACAGCAGCTGTCTTTTTCACCAACAGAACGGCCGCGGTTCCAACTTCGAGGTTCAAGCTCTATCGTGATGGGTTCCCTTATGGATGCACAAACGTTATGGGACCGCATAGTGATGCCTGGGTAGGCCCCTCAGGACGCATGAAGGCATGGGGGAAGGTTGACGAGGGCTTTCTACCTCTTCGCGGGCTGGCTTGCCGAGAGCTGGTGGCATGTCCTAGCCCTGGGCCTTAGCCTTCTCTTCGCCATTCCAGCCATCATCTACGTTTTTCTCGGCCTGGATGCTGCGTTACTTACCTTTCTGATTGTCTTGTCCTTAGAGGTGGCAATCTGGGCTCTGTATTATCTCGGAGCCTGGACACCGTGAAGTAGATAATCGGGAAGAACGCCGCTGTTGCGGCGACGCCCAGAACGACGGAGATGATCACGTCGATGAAAATGGCTCGCTGGTTCAAGGCTTCCCCAATGTGCTCGACTGCGATGAGGACCGAGACCAGGCCGGTAGCAGGTATGAAAGGGGAAACGACGGGCGCAAAGGGGCCTATGACCCCGCCGGCGAGTGCAGGATTGCACCCACGCTTGGTAAGAAGGGGGTTGCGGTGGTCACACATGGGACCCTGTTATCAAATGCGTTAGCAAAGACATAAATCGGCTCGTGGCCTTTGAAGGACCACTGGAGGATAGGAGGGGAGTCGGGCAGACACCGAGATGAGGACAGAGGAGGCTGATGAGAGGCTCCTCCTGGAGCTCAAGAGGCTACGGCAGCGAGTGGAGCGGATCGAGAGGAGCATAGAGGAGCTATCGGGGAGGAGGCCCGCGCCCGGGAAGCATCGGGTCAGAACCTTCATTGATGGCTTTGACGACGCCTTGAGTGGGGGCATTCCGGTCGGGCACGTCGTCATCCTTCACGGACCTGCTGGCGCGATGAAAACCTCCTTGGCCCTCTACATAGCCTCCAAGAGCCTGGAGAGCGGAATGAAACCCCTCTTCGTATCCCTGGAGGAGACGAGAGAGAGCCTGGGGAAGGCCATGGGAAGCCTGGGGATCGGGAATGGCGACTTCATTGTGGACATCGCCACAATGAGGCTCGAACACGGGGTGGTGGAGGAAGCTGGCGACTGGTTCGAGATCTTAAGGAGCTACCTCGCCGGGAAGGTTGAGGAGGGCCTCGACATCCTCATTATCGATTCCATAAACTCCCTATACCCCATGACCCAGCTCTCCACACCTCGAAGAGCGCTTTTCCACTTCTTCAAATTCCTGCGGAACTCCGGCATGACGAGCTTCCTCATCTATGAGGGCGCCGAATTCCCCTTCCATGAGGAGCATATGGTCGACGGGCTCATCGAGATCGCCCCCCGGGAGCTGCCGAGAGGAGAGGTGGCCCTCTGGGCGCGGTGTGTCAAGCTTAGGCAGTCAACTCATTCGAGGGACTATCACCGGCTGGAGTTCCAGGGCGGTCGCTTCAGGGCCTTCCCAGTAAGCGAGTAACCACGGCCTATGGCCTCAGAAGGCCTGCCTGATCTTGTTCCTGTCGATCTTCACCCTCGCCGGGGTGGCGACTAGGAAGTTTCTGCCCAAGGCGGCCACGTCGCCCCCCGTGTCCTGCGCCACAGACTTCAACTCGCTCGTTACCCTCTTCAGAGAAAGTTCGTCGTTGGCTATCGGGCTGTAGTCCACCACCAGGATGTTGCCCTCGTAGAGCAGGCTGTTCAGGAAACCCAGGTCCTCCTCTTTCATGACCTCTACCACTTTCACCATAGTGCTGGCAGCCTGCGTCTCCTCCTCGAGGGGTATCTCGCTCAGATCGACGTACTCGCCCTGGGAGGCCTGCCCGTGCTCCATCAGCCTTTTCAGCGGTTTGAAGATGCCCATCCCACTCCCTTCTGAGGTGTTCCGCATTCCGCTCTGGGAATTTAAACATATCGGCCCACCGTGGCAGGTTACAGGTCCCTCTACGGAAACCTCCAATAGGGTCGTCCCTCTGTCATATACGGTGCCATGCACTCTGGGAATGGTGAACCAACGCCACCCCGAGGCATCCTACGGCTTGTGTTCCGCCTTCCCGTCCCCCTCTTCCGGAGCGGGCTATCCCGACTCTTGGGCAATCGCTTGCTCCTCCTTACGCACGTGGGACGGAAGACAGGCCAGCCGAGACACACCGTTCTAGAGGTCGTTCGGTATGATGCGGCGAGGGACTCATACTTTGTCGTGTCCGCCTGGGGGGAAAGGGCCGATTGGCTCAAGAACATACGCAAGACGCCCGACGTGACAGTCTGTGTGGGGCGTAGGCGGGCGATAGGCTTTGCCAAGCCCCTACCACCATCGGAAGGCGAGACTGAACTGCTCGACTACGTCCACAGGCACCCTATTGCAGCACGGGCACTCAGCAGGTTGATAGGATATAGGGTCAGTGGCTCAGATGAGGAGTACCGCGCGCTAGCTCGGAAACTCACTGTCGTCTCGATATCCTGCGCCCGCGAGCATTAAATAGAGCAACCTCATCCCGCGTCCAGAATGACCTATGATGTGATCGTCGTAGGCGGAGGTCCAGTGGGCCTAGCGGCCGGCATGTTCTGTACTCACCGGCGGCTCTCCACCCTGGTCATCGAGGCCCAGAAGCTGGGAGGTCAGCTGACCAGTATCTATCCCAGCAAGACCGTCTACGACTATCCCGGATACATCGCAATTGAGGCGGATGAGCTCGGCAGGCTCTTTGTACAGCACGCTAGAGAAAGCGGGTGTGTTATGAGAGAGGGTGAGGAGGTCTGTGACCTGAAGCCTGAGGATGGAGGCTACCGGGTCGTGACCGACAAGGGGTCCTACGCCGCCAAGGTCGTCATCATTGCCCTCGGCATGGGACTCTTCGACCCTCGTAGGCTCAACGTCCCGGGGGAGGTGGAGATGGAGGGTCGGGGCCTCCACTACAGGGTCTCCGATCGAAAGGCTTTCGCAGGAAAAAGGGTCCTCGTGGTGGGGGGCGGGGACAGCGCCCTTGAGAACGCCCTTACTCTGGTGGCAGTTGCTCAGGGGGTGACCCTCGTCCACAGGCGAGAGGAGTTCAGAGCTATGGAAAAGAATGTGGAGGCGATCCAACGCTCGCCGGTAGAGGTCCTGCCCAATACAGAAGTCATCCGAGTCCTCGGCGGCCACGCTGTAGAGGGTTGTGTCCTCTTCAACAACGTCACGGGAGAGCAGTTCAGTCGCGACTTCGACGATGTTATCGTTCAGATTGGGGTCTCTCCCAGAGTTCACCGACTCAAGGAGTGGGGCCTAGAGATGGTAGGCCGGTCCATCAGGGTGGACATTGACATGGGCACATCCCTCAGGGGGGTCTTCGCCTGTGGCGATATCGTCACCTATGAGGGAAAGGATATGCGAATATCGAGCGGATGCGGCGAGGCCGCGATTACGGCCATGAGCGCCTACAAGTTCGTCCGACGGCCTTACTGGGCGTAGGCTCAGACCTCGCCTAACCTCCAGAGCCAATCACCGACGTAGTGAAGGGTCTTCACCGCCTTCCCCTTGCTAGACGCCACCATCTCCTCGCCCGAGACCAACGCCCTACCGATGGCCAGGGGCTTCCGGTTTCTCTCATCCCTGACCCAAACCATGTCCCCCTCCACGATGGAGGGGTCCGCATCCACGATCCCCGGAGTCATCACATCGGCTCCATTGTACAGATGGGGCACCGCCCCCATGTCGACGGTGACGTGCCTTCTCACCGCCGGGCTTCGGAGGAGTCCCCTGATGGTTGGGAAGGGCTCTCCCTCGGTTACGAGGGCCACCACCTCCCCACCAACGAGGAGGACGTCGAAGTCGCCTCCCTCCGCTAGGTCCACATGATCTTCCCCAGAGAACAGCGCGGAGCCTGTGGACGCTTGGAGCCCCCTAGCAAGGCTTTCGATTGCTTTCCGACGCAACCTCCTGCGTTTCCTCAGGGACTTCTTCACGGCTGCCATAGAGGCCGTTGCTCGAATAAAACGTTTCAGTCCGCCGGAAAAGGCAGGCGGCTCTTCTTTTATATATCGACCGCCCCATAGTGTGAGGGTCATGACGGCTGGGGGAAACGAGGCCTTCTTGAAGTGGAAGAGGATGGAGCTGCCTCGAAGCGTCGTGGTCGGTCATGGAGCCTTGGACGAGGTCGGCAACGTCTGCTCGAGCCTGAAGTTAGGCAGGAAGGGGCTCATTGTTGAGGACCCCACGACCAGAAGGATCGCAGGGGAACGAGCCGGGGAGGTCCTGAATAAGTCGGGCATGAAGGTCGAGCACAATATCATCAAGGAGGCAAGCTTGGAAGAGGTCGAGGCGGTCGAAGGCACCATAGCGGACCTCTCCATAGACTTCGTCCTTGGGGTGGGCGGGGGTCGTCCCATCGATGTGGCCAAATGCTCCTCCTATAATAGGGACGTCCCCTTCGTGAGCGTCCCCACCGCCGCATCCCACGACGGAGTTGTCTCCTCACAGGCCTCTCTTCTGGGACCTGATGGTAAGACCTCCACCGCTGCCCACGCACCCATCGCCGTGGTGATGGATACTGGCATCATCGCCGGGTCCCCTCACCGCCTCCTAGCCGCGGGCTGTGGTGACATCATCGCGAACTCGACGGCAGTATTGGACTGGGAACTTGCCCACAACCTGAGGAACGAGTTCCACAGTACTTACGCTGCCTCCCTGTCGGAGATGACAGCCGAGATGATGATACGGAACGCCCGCGACATTAAGCCTGGGCTGGAGGAGAGCGCCTGGTTCGTCTGCAAGGCCCTGGTATCCAGCGGGGTTGCCATGAGCATCGCTGGATCCTCCCGACCAGCCAGCGGGTCTGAGCATCTTTTCTCCCACGCTTTGGATAGGATTGCGAAGGAGCCCGCACTCCACGGAGAGCAGTGCGGCGTGGGCAGCATTATGATGATGTACCTCCATGGTGGCGATTGGGAGGAGATCAGGCAGGCCCTCTTGGATGTGGGAGCACCCACCACGGCAGCCGCCATGGGGATCTCTACCGAGGAAGTGATATCTGCACTGACCAGGGCGCATGAGATGAAGCCGGACAGGTACACGATCCTGGGGGACAGAGGATTGTCCTCCGAGGCGGCAGAGCGCCTTGCCAAAACCACGAAGGTCATCTGAGAGTTTCTCATGAGCCCGGTTACCCTTATTGGGGAGAGAATTGCGAAGCCTGAGGGCACGTTCGTGTTTGTGGGTCCCCAGCCCGAATGTCGGGAGTGTAAGCTCAAAGCCGCCTGCCTTCAACTTGAGAGGGGCAGGCTGTATAGGATCAGTGGGGTCAGAGACGTTCACCACGAGAAAGAGTGCCGGTACCACGAGAATGGAGTGAGGGTAGTTGAGGTGAAGCTAGCAACGATAGATACATCGCTAAAGGCCAAGTTGGCCATAGAGGGTTCTATTGTTGAGTACAAGAGACCCGTATGTTCCAACCACGAATGCGAGAACTACCTCCTTTGCCATCCCCACGGTCTCGAGGAAGCTGCCAAAGTGAGGATTGCCGAGTCCCTGAAGCCTCTCTCATGCCCCTTAGGATACAACCTCGTCGGTGTAAGGGTGGAGTACTCGTAAGCCGAACACCCAGACCCCACTGTTTCCACTGGAACTCCTGTTACTCTCTGATCTTCCAATGTCTCCTACGCTCCGCAAGAACTTTAGTGTATTCGGACCCCAGGTACCACGCCAGTTCCCCGAGCCTGTCTTGGTTTCTAACGAAGTGAGCCTTGCTGGGGACGTTGATTAGCTTTCGAAACTCCCTTCGTTTCCTGACGGTATCGCCAAAGTACCACCCGCCCACAAGTATCAAAACCGGCCCCACAACCACAAACCAAACGATCCAGTTCCCGACGGCGTCTACGATATTCACGAGAGGTTGCGGCAGTGATGATAGAAGTAGGTAGTTGAAAATCACGAAAAGTGTGAGGAGCATCCCCAAGGCGAGGATGGCGTAACTCAGCTCCAACTTGATCTCCCGCAGGAGGCCCATAGCCGGTGCATCGGTGCCGAATTCTTTAATAGCTTGCCCCGTCTGAAATTGTTGGCTAGGTATTGATGAGAACGCCCCTGTATTCCTTTCACGCAACCGAAGCCAGACACATGATTAGCTTCCACGGTTGGGAGATGCCTTTGTATTTCAAGGGCATCGTGGCGGAGCACCGCACCGTAAGATCCTCTGTGGGGCTGTTCGATGTCTCACACATGGGGAAGATTGTGTTGTCAGGCAGCCCTGGTCAGCTACAATACCTCGTGCCGAGCACACTCCCCTCAAAAATTGACACGGTCAAGTACACCCATTTACTCACTGAAGAGGGGCGCATAGTAGATGATCTTACAGTAACCTGTTTGAGTCGAGATGCGTTTTTTTTCGTGTGTAATGCTGGCGCCACTACCGCCGTCCTTCATTCGTTCCAGAGAGAGCTGGGGAGAGAGCTAGTCCGTGATCTCACCACCGAATTAACCTGCCTCGCCCTTCAGGGTCCCAAGTCTCCTGAAGTGTTGGAAAGGGTGATTGTACCGAGCCCAAGGAGCTTGAATCGGTTCTCAGGCGGCGTCTTTCGACTAAAGAGGTCAGCGGGTGGGGCCCGGCTTGCACAGGAAATGGAGGGGTGGCCCCCTTTGTCCTCGCTGATGGATGGTAAAGGGTCGGGGGATGTTGAGGATGTGTACGTAACTAGGACCGGCTATACAGGGGAAGATGGCTTCGAGCTCTTCGCACCGAATGTTCTGGGAAGAGCCATTTGGACATCTCTGCTGGAGGTTGAGATTGACAATGTCCACGTATCCCCTATCGGTCTGGGAGCGCGGGACACTCTGCGGCTTGAAAGGGGATATCTGCTCTCCGGGCAGGATTTCGACGGCAAGCAGACACCGCTCGAGGCGGGTTATGGGTGGCTGATCGATTGGGATCACGATTTCATCGGGCGAGAAGCGCTTCTTCAGTTAAAACGGAGGGGCAACTACCGTCGTCTGATGGGCCTGGTACTTGAGGGTGGAGGCGTACCGCGGCGAGGTAATGACGTATACCGGGGAAGGGAGAGAGTTGGATCGTTGACTAGTGGAACGTTGTCGCCGACCTTAGGCGTTGGCATTGCGCTGGGCTATCTCGATGCCGAGGTTGCCACACCGGGTTATGAACTCGCTGTAGACATCCGCAAGAGGATGCACGAGGCGAAGGTCGTGAAGCCTCCATTCATATGATGGCGCGAAATGCACTACCTACTTTCACTCACCTCCCCATGAAAGGCCCTTAACAGGGAGGGCGATCCTGGGCTATGAACCAGGGTCAGTACCAGAGCCGGCGCGGGCTTGATATCCCTCCCGGTAACCTTCTTGATGCCGCCTCCGGTAACAGTAGTGGTAACTCTTTTTGGGCTATCGGTAAAGGACCGGGGCTAGAAATCCATTTAAGTTGGGGGTCTGTACGGGGGGTTTACCTCTCGGTGGGTTGGTTGCCCTTATGGAGAAGTTAGAGAGCGGGGTTCAGGGATCTCAGGCATGGCCGGCACCGGAGCTTACCCCCAACGCCGTCAGGGTGCTTGAGCGTAGATATCTCAATCGCGACGAGGCAGGAAAGGCCGTTGAGACGCCAAAAGACCTTTTCGCCCGCGTGGCACTCAACATTGCGGATGCTGAGCGCCTGTACGGTGGAGGGTCGGATGTCAGCTCGACGGCACAGAAATTTTACGAGATGATGGCAAGGCTGGAGTTCCTGCCCAATAGCCCGACTCTTATGAATGCGGGCAACGATCTCCAACAGCTCTCCGCTTGCTTTGTCCTTCCGGTTGAAGATAGCATAGAGGGCATCTTCGAGGCTCTCAAGTGGCAGGCGAAGATCCACCAGAGTGGCGGGGGCACTGGCTTCAGCTTTAGCAGGCTGAGGCCTAAGGGAGACTTTGTCCGAAGTACTATGGGCGTGGCTAGCGGCCCTGTGAGCTTCATGAGGATATTTGACGAAGCGACCCAGCAGGTGAAGCAGGGCGGCAAGAGAAGGGGAGCCAACATGGGCATCCTCCGAGTGGATCACGAGGACATCACGCAGTTCATAGCCTGCAAGGACGACACGAGCCAAATCACGAATTTCAACATAAGCGTTGCCATCACCGATGAGTTCATGGAGGCTTACGAAGTGGGCTCGAGGTTCCCTCTGAAGAATCCGCGGACCGGTGAATCGACGAAGGAGGTAGACGCCCGGGAGCTCCTGCAGAAGATAGCGAGGTCAGCCTGGAAGACCGGGGAGCCGGGCCTCTTCTTCATTGACGCCACCAACAAAACGAACCCGACGCCTCAAATAGCTCTCTTTGAGGCAACGAATCCCTGTGGAGAACAGCCCCTGCTGCCCTTCGAGTCATGCAATCTTGGCTCAATCAATCTGGAGAGACACCTCAGGAAAGGTGATGGTGGCTGGGAGCTCGACTGGGAGAAGCTGGAAAGGACGGCGCGACTCGCTACCCGTTTCCTGGACAATGTCATAGATATGAACAGATACCCCATCGAACAGATCGAAGAGATGACGAAGCGGACGAGGAAAATCGGCCTAGGAATCATGGGTCTTGCAAGGGTGCTCTTCAAGCTGAAGATTCCCTACGACTCCCAGGAGGGGGTCGAGATGGCCAGAAAGATAATGACTTTCATCCGGGACACTGGTTACAGCGAATCTCAGGTCTTGGCTGAGTCGAGGGGGGTCTATCCGGCCTGGGAGGGATCAGTTCACGAGAAGAAGGGCCTCCGAATGAGGAACTCCTACGTCACAACGGTCGCTCCCACCGGGACTCTGAGCATGATTGCGGACACATCAGGTGGCTGCGAGCCCGAGTTCTCCCTAGTCTGGTATAAGAATGTGATGGACGGAGAACACCTTCCCTACGCCCTGGACTACTTCATTCAGGTGGCAAAGGAGGAGGGATGGTGGTCCGAAGATCTTCTGGAGAAGATCCTCGAGAATGGAGGATCCTGCAGGGGCCTGTCGGAGGTACCCGAAGCCTGGCAGAAGGTCTTCGCAGTCTCCTTTGATGTGAGCCCTGAATGGCACGTTCGAATGCAGGCGGCCTTTCAAGAGTTCTGTGATGCCGCGGTCTCCAAGACCATAAACCTGCCAAAGGAGGCCTCGGTGGAGGACGTCTTGGAGGCATACCTCCTGGCCTACAAACTGGGCTGCAAAGGGATTACGGTCTACAGAGACAGCAGCAGAGAGGAGCAGGTCCTCAACGTTGGCATCTCCGAGTCCTCAAAGGAAAGGGCCAGGGCGGTGATTACAGAGCCCAGGTCGCGTCCTGACGTCATTCGGGGAACCACCCAGAAGATAATCACCGGCTACGGCGCGCTCTACATCACCATCAACGAGGACGACCACGGCCTATTCGAGGTATTTGCTCAGATTGGCCGCGGAGGCGGCTACACAGCGTCGTTCACAGAAGCCGTCGCTAGGCTCATCAGCCTGTGTCTTAGGACTGGCATCCCTGTTGATGAGATCATTGATCAACTGGAGGGCATCAGAAGCCCTCGTCTAGCATGGGATCATCGAGAGCAAATCTACTCAGTACCCGACGCCCTCGCGAAGGCCCTTAAGCGACATCTGAGTGGCTACTCCCAAGAGACCCTGCAGCCCAGAGTTGACAGCTTTGAGGAGGAGAAGGAGCACTTCGATGACGAGCTGGAGAAGGAGTACAGGGACGACACCCACGCCATGGTAAGGCAGGGCCTAAACCCGGAGTGTCCGGAGTGCGGTAGCTCCTTGATCATCGAGGAGAACTGTGTTAAGTGTCGGCACTGCGGGTTCTCAGAATGCTAGACTCCCCCAAGTAGACCAAGTGGGAAGGGCAGGAGCAGTCCGATGCTCCGAAGCCCTTCACCACCTTTTTTGCGGCCCGCAGCAGACGACGAGCGATGAAGCACTCCAATGACTCCCTAGAGGGTATCACGACGACCCACGATCTGGCAGCGTGAGGAGTGGCGTAGTCCACGTGCCACCACGGCCGCTTTTCTCGCCGCAAATGCCTGGACACCCTGCCCCTCATACCCCTCTTCGCGGAGCCCACGTAGGCGTACAGCCCAGGGCAGAATTTCACTGTCCCCAGGCCGCCTACTAGAACCTCAACAGGATGGCGAAACTCCATGAAGAGGACATACCCGCCGCCGATCTCCATGCTCGTTACTCACAGCTCGAGAACCCTTTATGAAGGTCACTCGAGTTCACCGGTATGGTGTCCGTTCTAGCGGCTGTGAGGCTCGACGCTCAGGACAGGAGGAGCCTTGAAAGGGTTGCGAAATCTCACAGAGTGGTCCACCTCCACGAGGTCGAGTCCCTTGAGGAGGTGCTCCCAGATGTCGAGGTTCTGCTCTGCGTCGGGCTTTGCGATTTTACGCCCACCATGATGGAGCGAATGTCCTCTCTTCGCTTGGTCCAAACGCTTCTGGCGGGGGCTGATCATTTGCCTCTCGAAATTTTCAGGCCCGGCGTGGTTGTGTGCACCACAGCTGGCGCCGGATCTCGCCATGTGGCGGAGCACGCTTTCGCACTGATCCTAGCGGCGGCGAAGAACGTCGTCAGTCACACCCTCTCGCTGCGTGACGAGAACTTCGACAGAAGCCCCAGGAACCTCGTGCTGAAGGACGCTACCCTCGGCATCCTCGGCCTCGGACACGTAGGGAGGATCGTCGCAGATATGGGTAGGGCCTTTGGCATGAAGGTCTATGCGGTTAACAGCACCGGCCGAACGCGCGAGGAGGTGGAGTTCATAGGCACCCTCAGCCACTTAGACACTCTCCTCCGAAGGTCGGACTACGTGGTGATCTGCCTTCCGCTGACCAGAAGGACGGACGGGTTGATCGGGGAGCAAGAGCTTAGCATCATGAAACCCGGAGGGGTGCTCGTGAACGTTGGACGCGCGCGCGTTGTGCAAGAGGAGCCCCTCTATGAGCGTCTGAAAGCAAATCCAGAGTTTCGAGCCGCCTTCGACGTTTGGTGGAGGTATCCCGCCGGTGGCAAGGGACGGCCCTTTAAGCTGCCATTTCACGAGCTGAAGAACTTCATAATGACTCCTCATGTGGCGGGTCACGTTCCCAGCCACAGGAGGGAGTTGACGCGACTCGCTATAGAGAATATAGGCAACTACTTTATGGGCAGACCCCTTCTGAATCGGGTCGAAGGGGGGGACCTACCCCCCCAAGGTGACAGGGTTGATGAGCATCCAAAGAGCCTCTGAAAAGGTGAGCGCCTTCGACATCGCCCAGGCTCAGATCGACGCCGTTGGGAAGCGTCTGGACCTGGACCCTGGACTTCTCGAGATCCTGAAGAGACCAAACAGGGAGCTAACGGTGAACTTCCCCGTCAAGATGGACGATGGCTCCATAAAGGTCTTCACCGGCTTCAGGGTCCAGTACAACCAGGTACTAGGTCCCTTCAAGGGCGGCATCCGGTACCATCCCGATGTTACTCTTGAAGAGGTTAGAGCCCTTGCGGCCTGGATGACATGGAAGTGCGCGGTCATCGGCCTGCCCTATGGAGGAGCGAAGGGGGGCGTGATATGCAATCCCAAGGAGATGAGCCCTGGGGAGTTGGAGAGGCTGACGAGGCGCTTCACATCGGAGATCTCCATAATCATAGGTCCGCAGAAGGACATCCCGGCTCCCGACGTTTACACCGATGCCCAGGTCATGGCCTGGGTTATGGACACCTATAGCATGAACGAGGGCTACTCGGTGCCTGGAGTGGTGACTGGAAAACCGCTGGTGATTGGTGGGTCCAAAGGGAGGGAAGAGGCCACCTCCCGTGGGGTGATGTACACCACCAGGGAGGCAGCCAGGAACCTCGGCATTGACTTGGCAAAGGCGGAGATAGCAGTCCAGGGCTACGGTAACGTGGGGTACAACGCGGCGCGCCTCTTCAGACAGGAGCACGGCTCGAAGATTATAGCCATGAGTGACTCTCGTGGGGGTGTTTATAACCCCAACGGCCTCGATCCGGAGGAGGTCATGCTCCATAAGGCTAAGACGGGCAGTGTCATCGGCTTTCCAGAGACGGACCACGTCAGCAACGAGGAGTTGCTGGAGATTGATTGCGACGTACTGGTTCCTGCCGCGCTGGAGGGGGCGATAACAGCCTCGAACGCCCGCCAGGTTAAGGCGAAGGTCGTTGCTGAAGGGGCCAACGGGCCTACTACCCCCGAGGCTGACAAGATCCTCTTCAAGAAGGGGATTACCCTCATCCCGGACATCCTCTGCAATGCAGGTGGCGTGACGGTCAGCTACTTCGAGTGGGTGCAGAGCCTCCAGCACTTCTTCTGGTCCTTCGAGGAGGTCAAAAAGCGACTGGAGAACGTGATGGTCAAAGCCTTTGACGAGGTCTGGGAAATGGCCCAGAAGGAGAAGGTGGACATGAGGGTGGCCGCCTATATGGTGGCCATGAAGAAGGTCGTAGACGCCTACAAAATCCGAGGAATCTATCCTTAGTCTGTATCCAGGGGCAGCGTCGGAAACGAGCCGCGGTGTCCCTCCTCAGGTCCTATCATCTGGCTGGCAATCACCTCTGCCACGTCGAAAGCCTTCAGTACCTCCTCCTTCCCCATGTTCTTGATGCCGTCCTCCATCATGGTCATACAAAAGGGGCACGCCGTGCAAAGGGCCTTGGCCCCCGTCTGGAGAACCTCCTCGTTCCTCTCTACGTTAATCCGCTTGCCGATCGTCTCCTCCATCCACATCCTCCCACCGCCGGCACCACAGCAGAGTCCCTTCTCCCTGGACCTTGTCATCTCCCGGAGCTGCAGGCCCTTGACGGACTTCAGGGCGCTCCGGGGAGCGTCGTACACTCCGTTGTACCTCCCAAGGTAGCAGGAGTCGTGGTAGGTGACCGCCAGGTTCTCAACCCGCTTCAGGCTGATTCTCCCGGAGTCTATGAGCCGCTGGATTAGCTCAGAATGGTGAATGACCTCGTAGACTCCTCCGAACTCTGGGTACTCGTTCTTGAGGGTGTTGAAACAGTGGGGGCAGGCCGTGACTATTCGCTTGACCCCGTGCTTCCTGAGGGTTTCGATGTTCTCTGTAATCAGGGTTTGAGCCAGATATTCGTTGCCTATCCTCCTGGCCGGGTCCCCGGTGCATTTCTCGTCCTTTCCGAGGATGGCGAAGCTGACGCCAGCGGCATTCAGTATCTTTATCATCGCTTTGGCTATCCTCTGGTTTCTCTCGTCAAAAGAGGCGGCGCAACCGACCCAGTATAAGATCTCGAAGTCTTCGGTCTCGGAGGCCAGTTTAGCCCCGAGCCCTTGCGCCCAGTCTGCCCTCTGGTCCCACGGGATGCCGTAGGGGTTGAAGTTGGTCTCCATGCTCGCCAGCGCCCTCTGGGCCGATTCGGGGAACTTGCCCTGCTCCATGACTAGGTTCCGGCGCAGTTCCACGATGGGAGGCACGTGGCGGATGCTCACTGGGCAGACCTCCATGCACGCCATGCAGGTCGTGCAAGCCCAAAGCTCCTCTTCCCCCACGTCGTAGGCGATTGGTGCTTGTTCTTCCCCCTTTTCTCGGGCAAAGGTGAGGTCCCGGAGGTCGAGGATGACCTTCATGGGGTCGAGGGGCTTCCCTGTGATCCAAGCAGGACAGACGCTAGTGCAGCGTCCGCACACCGTGCAAGCGTCGAACATCAGCCTGTCCCGGGCGGAGAAGTATTGGGTATCGGCGGCGCCAAGGCTGACTTCCACGGCCGCCGGACCTGTAAGTTCCTCGAGGGTGAAGGGCGTTGGAAGCTGTCCGTAGGGCTCGAGGGACTCCAGGTACGTGTTCAGGGGGGAGGTAATCATGTGGAGGAACTTGGTGTACGGGATGCTGGCGATGAAGGCGAAGGTGGTGAAGGTGTGGAACCACCAGAGGAGCGTGTAAAGGGACTGGAGCCCTGGGGTAATCACACCCGGGGTGACTACTCCCGCGGAGACCAGCACCCTAGAGAGGGCATAGCCGACGTAGGACCAAGGATACCACGGCTGAGGGTCCGTGGCGCCTAACCGGAACGCTTCCAGGAGGAAGCCCTGAATCGCCAGGAGAAGGAGAATCAGGAGGAGGTAGTAGTCGCCCCACCCAGTCCTCAGGTGTTTCGGCCTCATTACGGCCCTTCTCCACAGGGCCATGCCAAGGCCCAGAATCAGGAAGAGTCCGAAGGTCTCGAGGGAGACCTCAAAGATGATGTAGGTGGCCCCCACCAGGAAGCGGGTGCCGAAAAGTTTCATCATCAGGTCGAACTCCAGGGCCACGAGAATGGTGCCGATCAGGAGGATGATGAAGCCCGTGTAGATCAGGGAGTGGAGCAAGCCCGCGTACAGCTCTCGCACGACCTTCCTCTGGAAGAGGCCAAACTTCACGAGCATTCGCAATCTCTTTGAGAGGCTGTCGAGGGGGTTCAGCGCCTTGACTCGTCTCCAGGTTCTCCACCTATGGGCCAAGCCCACAAGAAAAATGGCGAGGAAGGCGGTGAAGGCGAGAATCATCGGAAGAAAGACTTCCTCACCAACGATCGCGAAGTGCTCCCTCTGCGCCTCCTCCACGAGAGCTCGGGCCAGCCCTCCGGACCACCCCATCCACAGGTGCACGGAACGCGCTGGTAATAAAAGTTGGCCAGTAGTAGCGCAGCTGGGATGACGACAGGTTTATATCGCGTCATAAGGTCCGATGTGTTTGCTTATGAACATCATTGTGTGTGTGAAGCAAGTTCCGAACCCGGAGCTTCAGTTCAAGGTCAGGGAGGATGGGCAAGATATCGTCAGGGACGGACTCACTTACCAGGTGAACGGCCCTGATGAGTACGCTTTAGAAGAAGCGGTCAGGACGAAGGAGAAGCACGGTGGAACGGTCACAGCCCTGAGTGCTGGACCCAGCAGGGTTAACGAGGTTCTCAGACAGGCCATGGCCAAGGGGGCGGACGCGGCAACTAGGATAGACCTGCCTGAGGGATGGGAGTTCGAGCCTTATGTGGTCGCAACCTCCCTGGCTAAGGCCATCGAAGGCATGGAGTACGACCTGATCTTTACGGGCGTGCAATCGGAGGACTTCGCCCACGCCTCCAGCGGTCCCCTCCTCGCTTCCATGCTGGGGATTCCCCATGCATCCGTCGTCGCAAAAGTGGAACTTGAGGATGGGAAGGTGAAGGTCTACCGGGAGCTGGAGGGGGGCCTCCAGGAGGTACTCTCACTGCCCCTCCCAGCGCTGCTGACGATTCAGTTCGGCATCAACGAGCCGCGCTACGCTTCCGTGGCCGCCATTCTTAAGGCCACCAGACAGCCCATCCAGGAGGTGAAGCTAGACAGCCTTGGCCTTTCACCGGGAGGGCTTGGCACGGAGATCTCGGTCAGGAGGATGTACGTCCCCGAGGTCACCCGGAAGGCCGAGATGATAGAGGGGGAGCCTGGGGAGGTAGCAAAGAGGCTTGCAGCAATCCTAAGGGAAGGTGGGCTCGTCAGGGGGCGATAGCGTGTCCTTCCTGGTGGTTGCTGAGCACCGGAATGGTCGTGTGGAGGACACCACTCTGGAGGCCTTTGCCCGGGGAAGGGCGTTATCCGACGCGTCAGGCGCTCAGCTGAAGGCGGCCCTCCTGGGCGCCGACCTCTCGTCCCTAGCATCGGAGCTGGCCACGTATCCCGTGGATGAGGTCCTCGTCGTACAGGACAAAAGACTGCAGCAGTATTCGCCCGAGGGCTACAGCGCGGCTCTTCGCCTCCTCCTGGAGGGAGAGAAGTGCTCTGTCGTCCTCGCGGGACATACGGCGACGGGGTACGAGTATCTTCCGCGAGTCGCCGGGGATCTCCGAAAGCCCTTGGTTACCGACGCTGTTGAGCTACAGGTCGAAGATTCCACCCTCCTGGTGACGAGGATGGGATATAACGGGAAGGTAGCCGTCGAGCTGGCGGTGGAGAACCCTGACCCCTGCTTTGTGACGCTGCGGCCAGGCGTCTCGAAGGCGCCGCCCAGAGCCGAGAGGAGCGCTACAGTGAGGGAAGTCGATCTCGATCTGAGCTCGCTGGAGACTCACCGAAGCGTCCTGGGATATGAGAAGCCTGTTTCGGAGGACATAGACATCTCCGAGGCGGACGTCATCGTAGCGGCGGGTAGAGGGATCAAGGAGAAGGAAAACCTCACCATCATAGAGGACTTGGCTGAGGTCCTCGGCGGTGTCGTGGCGGGGTCCCGTCCCCTCATCGACAAGGACTGGCTTCCGTGGAGTCGTCAGGTCGGTTCCTCGGGTAAGACAGTGCGACCGAGGCTGTACATCGCTTGCGGGATATCGGGAGCCATGCAGCATGTTACCGGAATGAAGAGTTCCAAGACCATCGTGGCCGTCAACGTGGATCCAACGGCTCCTATCTTCGGAGTCGCTCACTACGGCGTTGTCGGGGACCTCTTCAAAGTCATTCCAGAACTCATCAAGGAACTGGGTCGAGGATAGGCAGGGGCCCTAGGTTCCCATCCCCTTTATGACCCTCTCCGCGAACTCCTGAGTCCCTACCCTACTGGCCGTCTCGATTTTGCGGGCAAGATCGTAAGTCACTTCTTTGGCCTCTATCGCCTTCTTCACCCCTTCCTTCACAAGATTCGCGGCCTCGTCCCATCCGATGTACTCTAGAAGCATGGCCCCCGCTAGGATTTCAGCGGATGGGTTCACCTTGTTCTGGCCCGCGTACTTAGGCGCGCTTCCGTGGATGGGCTCGAACAGCGCCAGGTAGTCCCCGATGTTCGCGCCTGGAGCGACGCCAAGCCCCCCCACCAGTCCCGCTGCTGCGTCGGAGATGTAATCGCCGTTGAGGTTCGTCGTCGCTATGATGTCGTACTCGTCCGTTCGAGTAAGGAGCTGCTGAAACATGTTGTCCGCAAGCCTATCCTTTATGAGGAGCCTGCCCTCGGGCATTTTGCCATCGAACCTCTCCCAGAGGTCTGACTCCTTGACCACCCGATTCCCGAACTCCTCGGAGGCCACTTCGTAGCCCCACTGCATGAAGGCCCCTTCGGTAAACTTCATGATGTTGCCCTTATGCATGAGGGTCACGCTGCGACGGTCCTTGTCAAGCGCGTAGGCGATGGCCTTACGGACGAGCCTCTTGCTGGCGAACTCGCTGATGGGCTTCACCCCTAACCCCGCATCGTCCCTGATCCTTACCCCGAACTCCTTCTCCAAGAACTCCCGCACCTTCCTCGTCTCCCCGCTTCCCGGGCTCCACTCAATACCAGCGTACACGTCCTCGGTGGCCTCTCGGAAGACGACGAGGTCCACCTTCCAAGGCTCCTTGAGGGGACTTGGCACCTCGGGTATCCAGAAGATGGGACGCACGTTGGCGTAGAGGTCCAGCGTCTGACGCAGGGCGACGTTCAGGCTCCTGTAGCCTCCGCCTATCGGTGTCGTGAGGGGACCCTTAAGGGCGACCACGTAGTGGCGCAACGCCTTGAAGACGTCCTCCGGCAGCAATTCGCCGTAATCCTCCTCCGCTTCCCTTCCCGCCTTCACCTTGAACCACGCAATTCTTCGCCTACCCCCGTAGGTCATCTCCAGCGCCCCGTCTAGCACGCGCCGGGCAGCGGAGACCACTTCGGGGCCGATACCGTCCCCCTCAATGTAGGGTATGATGGGATCGTGGGGAACGTCTAGACGACCGTCGGCGGGCCTAATGGCACTTCCTTCTTCGGGAGGCTTCAACAGGTCGAACTTGGGGGAGCTCATGGCTCTAGGACGGGCTTCTAAGCTTGGTGGCGAACTAATCCGTGCGGGTCCAGCTACTTCAGGCTCGAATATAGTTTTTACGCAGAGGGCGCCTCAAGGGCGACTCTTCTCCGGAAGGAACGCCTCACTAGGGCCTTCCTCAGGTTCTCAATTGCCACCGTGGGGTTGATGTCCTTAGGGCAGGAGTCGACACACCGGAAGATAGTGTGGCACCTCCACAGCCCAAACTCGCTGTTCAACCTGTCCAACCTCTCGTTCGCACCCTCGTCCCGAGAATCGGCAACGAACCTCCAAGCCTTGACGAAGGCAGCGGGACCGATGTAACGCTCGTCCGTCCACATCACCGGACAGGAGGAGCTGCAAGCGCCGCACATGATGCACCAAGTGGCCTCATCAATCCGCTTCCTCTCCTCGGGTGTCTGGAGCCTCTCCCTCTCCGGGTGGGGTTCCTTAGTGATGAGATAGGGAAGGACGCGCTTCATCTGATCCCAGAAGGGCCTCATGTCCACAACCAGGTCCTTGAGAATGGAGTAACCAGCCAGAGGCTCCACCTTGACCACCCTTCCCAGGCTGGAGAGCTGCGTCTGACAGGCCAGCCCGTTCTGATCGTTGATGGTGACGGCACACGACCCGCAGATGGCGCTTTTGCATGAGTATCGTATTGCAAGGGTGCTATCCACTTCATCCTTGATCCTCAGCAAGGCTTCCAGCACGGTGAGACCCTTCTCCGCTCTCACCTGGTGTTGGTCGTAGCGGGGTTCCTTGTCCGACTCGGGGTTGTATCTCAAAACTTTCAATAGCGTCATGAGGTACCTCCTAGTACACCCGTGGCTCTGGCTTGTACCTGGTCACGGTGACCGGCGGATAGGAGAGGCGAATCTCTCCGTTCGCCAGGGTCGCAACAGTGTGCTTGAGCCAGTTCTCATCATCCCTCTCGGGAAAGTCAGATCTCGAGTGCGCTCCCCTGCTCTCCTTTCTCTCTAGGGCACCCAGGGCAATGACCTCCGCTACGATGAGCATGTTATCGAGTTCAAGGGCGTTGAGGAGGTTCTGGTTGAACACGCTTCCCTTGTCCTCCACGTAAACGTTGCGGTACCTCTCTTGGAGTTCCTTGACCTTCCTCAGCCCCTCCTTCATCTCCCCCTCACTCCGGAACACCCCCACGTGTTCGTGCATCGCCCTTTGCATTGCCCCCCGTATCGAAGCCAACCGCTCGTACCGCTCACGGTACAGTAGCTGATGGATTCTCTTCTCCTCAGCTCCGTAGGAGGCCGGAGTGATCTCGCCGCCCTTCGCCTTCAGTGCGAACTTCGCTGCGGCTGCCCCGGCGATCCTGCCGAAGACGAGGCACTCCAGCAAGGCGTTGCCTCCGAGGCGGTTAGAGCCGTGGAGGCTCACGCAGGCGCACTCCCCCGCGGCGTACACCCCTGGAACCGCAGTCTCGCCGGTGGCATTCACATCGATTCCGCCCATCATGTAGTGTTGGGCGGGCTCCACGGGGATGGGTTCTGTCGTGGCGTCGACGTCCGCGAAGTCCCTCGAGAACTCTACGACCTCCGGCAACCTCTCCTTCACGTAGTCTGCCCCGAGGTGGGTAAGATCCAAGTGGACGTAGCCCCCCTCGAAGGCCCTCCCCTCCCTCACCTCCGTGATTATGGACCTCGAGACGATGTCCCTGGGGGCCATGTCCACCATCTTGGGAGCGTACCTCTCCATGAACCTCTCGTTCCCGGCATTAAACAGTCTGCCGCCTTCACCCCTGGCTGCCTCGGTGATGAGGATGTTGGGTCCCCAAAGGGATGTAGGGTGGTATTGCACGAACTCCATGTCTTTGAGGGGGATGCCCGCCCGGAGGGCAATGGCGAGGCCGTCCCCCGTGCACGTAGCCGCGTTGGTGGACTTCTCGTAGATTTCCCCAGCCGGCCCGGTTGCGAAGATGACCGCCTTTGACCGAATGGCGTGGAGCTCCCCAGTGGCAAGCTCCAGGGCGAAGACCCCTCGACAGGAGCCATCTTCCATCGCCAGATTTGTCACAGTCCACTCGTCGTAGACGGTCAGGTCCTCCTTTGTTACCTGTTCGAAGGTGGTGTTCATTAGCATCAGGCCAGTCCTATCCCCCGCAAAGTAGGCGCGGGGCATCCCGTGGCCTCCGAAGGGGCGGCTGGCGAGTCTGCCGTCCGGACCGCGGCTGAAGGGCGTTCCCCAGTGCTCCATTTCGATGACGGTGGCGGCAGCCTCCCGACAGAAGCTCTCTGCAGCGTCTTGATCCGCCAGGTAGTCGCTCCCTTTTACGGTATCGAACATGTGGCCCTCCCAGCTGTCCTCTTCAGAGACGGCCGCGTTGATTCCGCCAGCGGCGGCCACGGAGTGAGACCTCATGGGGTGAAGCTTGGAGACAATCGCCACATCTACGCCGGAGAAGTAGACCTCCAGGGCAGCTCTGGTCCCGGCGAGACCACCGCCGATGACCACCACATCGTGTTCGATCATCTAGGAGCCTCAGTCGATGCCCAGGACAAAGGGGAGGAAGGCCCACAGGCCGTAGGCGAAGAGGATCGTCCCAGCGAGGATCAGCAGGAGGCTGATGACCCGTCTCTTCAGCCCGGAGCCGACGTAGTCGTACAGGACCGATCTCATCCCGTTCATCCCGTGGAAGACGGCGAAGCCCAGTAGGAGGGAGTCCGTCACGCCGAAGAGGAGGGCCTGGAGCCGAAGCCTGACGCCGGCAACCGTAAGGACCGAGTCAGGATCCACGTAGTGAAGCCAGATAACGTGGAGGAAGAGGAGGACCACCAGGAACACCCCCGTTACCCTTTGCATGACCCACAAGAAGAGACTCCACCTTTGGGGGGTTGGAGCGTAGGTTTCGTCCATTTCAGAGCCCTCCCATGACCTCAGGTAGGATGAGGGCCAGCCCAACCACCGCCACGACCCCTCCGAGGGCCATGAGGCTCCAGAAAACGGCCGCCTGTCGCCTGATGCCTATGCCTAGGTCGAAGAGGGTTATTCTGATGCCGTTGAGGCCGTGGATCAGGACTCCCAGCAGAATCAACCAATCTACGAGCAAGAACAAGGGCTCGCGAAACATCGCCATCGCCTCCTCAAAGCTCTGTCCCCGTATCCTGGCCAGTGACATGGTCCCGATATGGATGAAGAGGTAGACCGTAAGGAGGATTCCAGTAACCCTGTGCATCAGGTAGGCGAAGGTGCCTGTCTCCTTCAGGGAAACCTTGACAGTCCTCCGCGCGTACGCCCCAAATCCCCGCCTATCCATCACGCGATCCTCCCGAGGTCCTCCGGTGGAGGAGCCTGGCGTCGTCCGGCCTAGGCTGGGCTGTCAAAAAAACCTATCGAATATAGACTCTAAACACCGCGATTGAGTTTCCCATAGTACGGACAGTGAGCTTGCACGGGGCAGGTAGGGCAGAGGGGACGCCTCGCTGTACACGTCGTCCTCCCAAACCTGATCAAGGAAAGGTGAGCTTCGCGCCTCCTCCCTGCCTCTATAAGCTCTTCGAGGGCGCCTCTAACGTCCTCGTAGCTCCTCCCTGTCGTAATCTCCCATCGTCTAGCAACCCTCCAGATATGAGTGTCCACTGGCATGTTCGGCAGTCCCGCTATCACGTTTAGAGCTACGTCAGCCGTCTTTGGTCCGACCCCAGGGAGGGCCATCAAAGCTTCCCTCGCCATGGATGGCGGGAGATCCAATAGCTTTCTCAGGTCCCCCTCGTGGTGGTCCAGGAGATATCTGGCAATCTGCTTGAGCCTGGGCGCCTTCAATCGGAAGAGCCCGGCGGGGCGGAGGGCGGCCTCGAGCGTCTCAGTGTCCGCACTGGCGATGGCCTCGGGGGAGAGACCAACTCCCTCTCGAAGGTTCTCCAGGGCCCGCCTCTCGTTGGCGACCGTGGTGTTCTGTGATATGATAACCGAGATGAGAACCTCGAAGGGGTCCATTCCCACTGACCAGTTTTCCGCTGGATAGTCCCGTAGGACGATCTCCATGACTCGCCGAAGGGTTTCCCTCTGCATGTTCAGGGCCTCCTCCAGGGAGAAATCCTAGTTCCCCTACCTCCAGATGGCGGACAATCCTCGAAGAGGGAACCCCTACCCATGCCTTCTGGATGCTTCGGAGGGTTAAATGTGTGTTTCTGCGCGTGTAGCCTGATCACGAAAGAACGCGTGTCTAAGGTTCCCCTCAGTACACTCTTTCCATCGGCTGATGCCTCGTTATGACCACGTCCTTGTAGTCCAGCTTTACCCTGCCGTCCTCCCTCGAGGCGAGGGTGTGCTTCAGCCAGTTCCTATCATCCCTCCTCGGATAGTCGCGTCGGAAGTGAGCCCCTCTGCTCTCACTCCTGGCCTCGGCCGCCACCGCGATAATCTCTGAGAACTCCAACAGGTGTTTCGTTTCCAGGGCGCTAATGAACTCCGTGTTGAAGGTGCGACTCTTGTCGTGAACGTAGATATCCTCGAATCGCTTCCTCAACTCCCGAATCTTGTCGGTGCACTTGCGCAGACCTGCCTCCTCTCTGAAGACCCCACAGAGGTTAGTCATCGTTTCCTGGAGCTCGATGCGGAGATGGGGCGCAGACTCATTGCCCTCCGATTGGAGCAGGTCCTCCACCTCTTCCTCCGTTGCGGAGACCAATTCCTCCGGGAAGGGCGCCTTTTCGGCCTCGGAGGCATATTCACCTGCGGCGATGCCCGCCCGCCTTCCGAAGGTGACCGCTTCCAACAGCGAGTTGGTCCCTAGTCTGTTGGCGCCGTGAACAGAGACGCAGGCACATTCCCCCGCCGCATAGAGTCCGGTCACTGGCTTCCGCTCCGGTCCGATGATAACCTGTCCGTGGATGTCCGTCGGTATCCCTCCCATGGAGTAGTGAGCAGTGGGCTGAATGGGGATGGGCTCCTTGGTCGGATCCACCCCGACGAAGCTCATCGTCAGGTCCCGTATCTGCGGGAGCCTCTCCGCGATTCGCTCCTCTCCCAGATGCCGGATATCTAGGTACACGAAGTCCTTGCCGCCTATGCCTCGCCCCTCATCAATCTCCGTTTGAATCGCCCGGGAGATGAGGTCCCGCGGACCCAACTCCATCTTCTCCTTCGCGTACCTCTCCATGAAGCGTTCCCCCCTGTCGTTGATCAGGTATCCTCCCTCACCCCTTGCCCCCTCTGTCACCAGGATGCCTTGCTGGTAGAGCCCGGTAGGGTGGAACTGGACGAACTCCATATCCTCCAGCTGAAGGCCCGCTTCTAGGAAGAGGATCAGTCCATCTCCCGTATTGGCGTAAGCGTTGGATGTGATCTTGTAGGCCCTGCCGTAGCCCCCAGTGGCAAAGATGACGGCCTTCGCGTGAAAAGCCTCGATCTCCCCCGTCGTGATGTTCATGGCGACAATGCCGCTGCATGTGCCGTCGTTTACGGCGACGGCCAGAGCGTACCACTCATCGTAGAACCTCACCCCTGCGGTCAGGCTCTGCTCGTAGACCGTGTGGAGGACCGTGTGCCCCGTCCAATCCGCGGCGTAGCAGGCGCGGGGGCGAGAGTGCCCGCCAAAAGGCCGCTGGGCTATCTTCCCCCCCTCCGTGCGGCTGAAGACTACGCCCATGTGCTCCAGCTCGTAGATGTTGCCCGGAGCCTCCCTCACGAGGATTTCAGCGGCGTCCTGGTCGCACAGGTAGTCGCTTCCCTTGACCGTATCGAATAGATGCTCCTCCACAGAGTCCTCGCTGGCGTTTCCCAGGCTGGCAGCAATCCCCCCCTGGGCAGCACCCGTATGAGACCTCAGGGGGTGGAGTTTGGAGACGACGGCAGTATCCACCCTTCTGCCCGCCTCAATGGCCGCCCTGAGGCCAGCGAGGCCTCCGCCGACGATCACAACATCGTGCTGCCTCATCCGACGCTCACCCTACCGCATCCCGATTAGGCCTCTCAGGGCGTTTCGGACAGCAGCACGCCTGAGGTGCTCAATGGCCTCCGTCGGGTTGATATCCTTCGGACACGAATCCACACATCGGAAGATGGTGTGGCACCTCCACACACCGAACTCGTTGTTTACCATCCCGAGCCGTTCATCCCTGGCCCGATCCCGTGGGTCCGCCACGAACCGCCAAATCTTAAGAAGGGCAGCGGGCCCAAGATAACGCTCGTCCGTCCACATCACCGGACAGGAGGAGCTACAGGCGCCGCACATGATGCAACGGGCCGGGTCGTCCAGGACGTTCCTCTCCTTGGGTGTTTGAATCCACTCCTTCTCCGGTGGTGAAGATTCACCCATGAGAAAGGGTTTGATGGACCTGTATTGGTTCCAGAAGAGTTCCATGTCCACCACCAGGTCTTTCACTACCGAGTAGCCGGTGAGGGGCTCTACCTTCACCACTCGTCCCAGTGAGGAGATCTGGGTCTTGCACGCCAGGCGGTTGGCGTCGTCGATCGTCATGGCACAGGAGCCGCAGATAGCGCTCCTACAGGAGCACCTGAACGCGAGAGAGCCATCTATTTCGTGCTTGATCATGAAGAGGCTGTCCAGCACCGTCGCTCCCTTTGGCGCGTCCAGCTCGTAGTCCACAAACCTCGCTTGGCCGTCCCCTGGGGCGTACCTGAAAACCCTGAGCACCGTCATGAGCACTGGCCTCTACACTAGCACGCGGAGACGAAGGAGGAGACCTGTGGCTTCTATTAAACCCTTCATTCCAAGTGTATATATTTCTGCGGAACACCGAAGGACCTCAAAGCAGAGGTCGTTGCTGAGTGCCCACAAAGGACCTGAACATGGTTATCAGGTTTCCCGGCCTCTCCCTGATACGGCGCGAGAAGTAAGGGAGCCACTCGGGCCCGTAGGGTATGTACTCTAAGACTCGATGACCCAAAGATTTGAGCTCCCGCTTAAGCGGGTCCCGGACGCCGAGGAGCATCTGGAACTCCAATTCACAGGAGTGCTTCTTCTGAAGGGCCAATCCCTCGTGTATGAGGCGGTCATCGTGGGTGGCTAACGCAAACCTCTCCCCATCCTCGAAGAGGATGTGCATAAGCCCGCGGTAACTCTCGTCTACGTCCGCCCTTTTCCTGAAGGAGAGAGATGGGTTCTCTCTATAGGCCCCTTTGCACAATCGAATGACTCCCTCCGGCAGTAGAGAGCGGAGATCCTCCTCCGTCCTTCTCAGGTTTGCTTGAAGGGCAACCCCAATCTCCGGCCAGCTCTCTAAGCATTTCCTGTAGATTCTCAGAGTGGCTGAGGTGTACTCCGATCCCTCCATATCGAGCCAGAGGAATATTCCAGTCTTGCGGCAACCCTCCAGGAGCCGGGCCATAACCTCCCTGCAATAGCCCTCACTAATGCTGAGGCCCAACTGAGTTAGCTTTATCGAGATGCAGGCGTCCAGTCCTAGCCCTCTCATATCAGCAAGTAGGGATTCGTACTCTCTAGCCGTCGCCTCAACCTTATCCTTCCTGCCATAGTGCTCCCCCAGAAGGTTGACGATAGCCCCCATGCCGAGGGAGTTGGCCTCCCTTGACCTCCCAATGGCGTCCTCAGCCTCGACCCCCGCAACCCACTGCCGGGCGAAGCTTAGGAGGAACTGCACGCTGCCGACAGATATCAAGCACACAAAAAGCTTCACTCGGGGCGCCCTTGCCCCGATATTTGGAGAGAACCCTCTAATAGGTCGGGGTACGTAGAAGGGTACGCCAATGGATTTCGCGAAGTCCCTCGATGCCTCGAACAGCCTCTCAGAGATCTTTGAGGTGGTCAAGCGAGTGGTTCAGAGCAACATGGGACAGCTTAGGGCAGGTCTCATGCTCGGTCTGGCGGACCTGGGGAACCACCCTGCGGGGTTCGTCGGAGCCTTCTATCCCGTAGCCTCCAACGTCATTGTGATGAACAAGGTTCCCCTCAAGAGGATAAAGGATACAAATCCTGACCTCTACAAGCCTTACGCCTTCAATGTGCTGCTGCACGAGTACTTGCATACCCTCGGCTACTTGGAGGAAAGGACCGTCAGGAGGATCGTACTGAAGCTAAGCCAGAAGGCCTTTGGGGACGATCACCTTACCACTAAAATTGCGAAGGACTACTCCGCCTTCTTCCCGAACCTGGTTTATCCCGAGGTTGCCTGGCAACCAGCGGAACTATCCCTCGAGATCGTCCGGGATTTCGACCGTTCCAACGTGTCATATATTGGTTGATGGGGGGGCTGGCCCCTGTGCCTGTGGCAGAGGATATGTTCATACATAGGGGCCCGAAGCTGGCCGTTTCCTCTCAGACCCCGCTCCTAAGCGGCATCGACGTGGAGGAGTCGGCCTGTAGGACCCGGACGACCTACCACCGCCCGCTGGAGGTGGGGGAGGATCTCACGACGTTTCACTTGCGGGGGGGGGAGTCGGTGTGACGTGGCATCCTTCCCTGCGTCAGCCTGGCAGCCGGTGAACTTGGGCACACCGGCCCTCGGCCCGGGAATTCCCCCTGCAACCGGCATCCTGGTGGAAACCATCCTGACTTTCTTCCTCGTCTTCACGGTCTTCGCCACAGGGGTCGATAAGAGGGGCGGCGGACAGATTGCCGGGTTGGCCATCGGCTTCGTGTTGATCTTTGACATATTGGCGGGCGGGGCTCTAACCGGCGCTGCCATGAACCCCGCAAGGGCCCTGGGTACCGCAGTTCCTTCGGGCTTCTTCGAAGGTCATTTCGTGGACTGGATCGGTCCAATCATTGGCAGCATTCTCGCCAGTCTTGTCTACAGCTACCTTCTGCTGAGGGAGGAATAGGTTTCAGGGCCAGCCCCCTCGGACGTCCCCGCGCTACCTGCCAGCAAATTGAAAGAGAACTCTTCCTACGATAAGATCCCTGGACACGGGACCAAACTCCCGGCTGTCCACGCTATGCTCGCTATTGTCGCCCACCACGAAGTACTCGTCCGACCCCGCCAAGTCGATGCGCTTAACGAGGAATCGATCCTCGCTCGGGTGCTTTACGACGACGACGTCACCCCGCGAGGGCCTCTTGAGTAGATAGGCCCAGCGGTTCACAAGGACGTAACGTCCCTCCTCGATGCTGGGCTCCATGCTCCTATCCTTCACTTTGAAGCGGATTAGCGGCAGCATGTTCGAGGAACGTATAACGCAGGCAGGTCACCCGATCTTCGGGTAGACCATCTCTCTCTCCGTCGGATAGAAGGACCCGGCCTTTATCGGCTCAACGTCCTTGGTCCGCCAAAAGAT
>JABAOH010127021.1_pt1 | contig 32474 bp, 27 predicted proteins | sample 7062181 | NCBI WGS metagenome assembly JABAOH01 (sample SAMN14538630, study PRJNA623070) | marine sediment metagenome | biome: marine biome [ENVO:00000428]; feature: marine pelagic biome [ENVO:01000023]; material: deep marine sediment [ENVO:00002113]; isolation source: pool of 5 deep marine... | reverse complement strand
CGGGGGCCGCCACCGGGCGCGACGTGCGACCGTGGTGGGTCCGCCGCTACTGGTCGCGGCGCGAAGCCGCCGCGACTGCCGCCTGAGCAACCCCCGTCAACAACTGCCGTCAGCGCTCTCTACCGGCATGGGCTTCCAGACACCCGTTCCCGTCCGCCCCAATGTCATGTGCCCCCGCAGCACGCCGCTGCGCACTGCCCCGACCACCGAACCGTCCCCGGCGGAGGTGAGTGGTCGTCGTGCCGGGTAGCAAGATGCGAAAGACGGGTGCCGCGCAGTCGAGAGCTGTCGCCCGCAGTTCGGTAGTTGACCAGGGCCTCCGGTTGCACCCCGTGGGTAGGGTGGCCACATGGCACGGAACTCTGCCCCCGCTGCGACTCGAGATCAGGCAGCGGCGACCGGCGGCGACCCGCCCGCGGCCAAGAGCAGACGCAGTCGCATCCGCTCCATTGACGTCATGCGCGGCTTAATGCTCGCCTTGATGCTCTTCACCCCACCTATCCGATACGGGGGCACCTATCCGCTGCTGGCACACGCCAGTTGGCTGGGTTGGACGCTGACAGATGTCGTGTTCCCGCTCTTCTTGTTCACGAGCGGACTCAGTCTGGCTTTCCTACTGCGGGCTCCGGCCGGATCGAAGACCAGAAGGCGCCTTGCCCGGAGGTTGGCGGCGTTGCTCGCGTTGGGCGTGGTCTACAACGGTATCGGTTGGCCTCTGAGGTTTTCGACCCTCCGTTTCACGGGTGTACTTCAACTGATCGGCATTGCGGGGGCAGTTGCTGCCGCCGTGGTGTTGATATCCCGCCGGGCCGATGGTCGAGACCGTCACCTCGTAATCGGCGGCGTGGCGCTTGGCCTCGTCGCCGCGTACGGTGCCGTGCTGTTGTGGTCCCCAGGCGGATGTGTTCGGTTTGCAGTCGACTGCAGCCCGTTCTTCTCGCTGGACGAAGCGATCTTCGGACGTAGCCACCTCTACCGGCCGCTCGCAGCCATCACGTACGACCCGGAAGGCTTGGCAGTATCGGTCACGGCCGCTGCACTCGTATTGGCGGGCTACCTCGCGGCGAGGTTGCTCACGACCCGTGGAGCGCAGCGAACCATCCTGTGGCTGATGGCTGCTGGGACCGCCGGTGTTGGTATAGCCCTGGTCCTGGAGGGATGGGTTCCGATCTCAAAGCGGTTGTTGACGCCGACATTCCTGCTCCTCACGGCCTCGCTTGGAGCTGTCGTCTTTGCCGTTATCGTCGCTCTCTTCGATCTCACGGCGAAGGGCAGATACGGGCGATCGATCGAAGCGCTCCGACGGAGCGTGGCTCTGCCCTTTCTCACATTGGGTGCCAACGCGCTCGTCGTATACCTGAGCGAGCGGGTCCTGCTGCAGATCGTTCGTCAAACCTCGGTGGATGGACAATCGACAGCACTCTGGCTTCTCGAGCGGGCCGGCACGGCTCCATCTGCTGCGCTGGTCCTGTCGACACTCTTGCTGCTGACCGTCCTCGGTATCGCCTCGATCATGCGTTGGAGAGGGTGGCGTATTGTCCTGTGAGCTGCTGCGCCGGTGGTGGACCCGACCGAATCCGACGCCGTGGCGTGCGCGTCGTCAATCGGGTGCCGGGATCGCGGCCCTTCGAGCTGGGTTTGAGCGTGGGACAGGGCCGCCTTCGGCGGCGAAAGCGAGAGCGCTCTGCGGTGTGCCCCTCCCTCAGTGGTGGTGATGACCTCCGCCCATCATCTCCGGGTTGAGCTGCTGCATGATGCCCAGCGTGTTGCGCGTCTCCCAGATCTCGGCGATCCGGCCGTCCTCGACGCGGTACATCGACACGCCGGTGTACTCCACCACCCCGCCGGTCGGAGGCAGCATCAGGAAGTTGCCCCGTGACGTGCCCCGTGCCGTCCAGCGCACCGCGACGATGTCGCCCTGGGCCAGCGCGAAGCTGTCGGTAATCGCCAGATCGGGGAAGGCTTCCCAGCTCTTCTCCAGCCAGCGGCTCACACCCTCGAGGCCGTAGAAAGCCGCTTCGCAGGGCATAGCCGTCGGATGGATGAGGATGTCGGGCGAGGCGATCTCGACCAGCGCCTCCCGATCATGCCCGTTCAGCACCTGGGTGAAGAACCGCTGCACCACCGCCCGGCTGAGCTCGGTGTCGGCCGACAGCGCGCCGGCGTAGGGCGGAATGGTGGGGAACTCGTGGGACCGCACCAAGGACAGGGCGTCGCCTTCGACCCGGTAGATCTCGAGGCAGCGCGTCTTGGTGTCCTCGGCGCACTGAGGAGGTCCCAGTGCCACCACCACGTCGCCGAAGGCGGTCACGTTGTCGTACTCCACACCGGTGGTGTTGACGGTTCTCTGGAAGAGCCCGATGTTGGCCTCCTCGCTGGCGCTGAGCCGGCGCGGCGGTGGCGAGGGCGCCGCCCCCATCTGCTGCAGCTCCGCCACCGGGTCCATACCGAACCACGCCTCCACCAACTTGCCGTCCTCGAGGCGGACGACGTTCACCATGCCGTACTCCAACCATTTGCCGGTGGGCGGGATCCCCTGATGGGGATCACCGGTGAAGTGCCCGTAGGTGGGCAGCAGATTCGCCAGGTAGTCGCCCTCGGTGATCATCACCGGGATCGGGTGCCACGAGTCCGGCAGCGCGGCCTTGAAGTGCGACCACACCGCGACCATGCCCTCCGGCCCCAGCTGCTTGGTTCCGCCCATCGGGTGATGGAGCACGAAGTCGCCGGCCACCACCTCGGCGACGGCATCCCAGTTGTCGGTGTTGAAGGCCTCGATGAAGCGGGTGGCGGCAGCCTTGTTGGTCTCGCCTGTGTCCACGGCAGTACCCCCTTTTGCGTTTTCGAGCTATGCGGTGCCGGCTGACGCCCACCGTCGCCGGCGCGAGCGCGAAGGAATGGCCGGTTTGCGATGCTCGGCTGGCTCTCCTTCCCGCTCCCTCCCCACTCCTACCACGCGATGGAAGGCGAACGCAGAGGCCGGAAGTCACAACCTGGCGCGCGCGGAATACGGCCACCACTCCGGTCCGACGGGTCTCCCGCTCGGGACCCACGCTTCTCAGCCGGCGACGCAGACCAGGTCGCCGTCGAGCCACGAGCGGATCTCGGCCAGCGACTGCTCGTTCTCGGCGATGGCCAGCTGGTCGCGCAGATCGTCGATGGACGCCTGGGACAGCGTCCAGCCCAGAGGCGCCTGCACCCCAGGATGCGCCCGGGTGACCATCCGGCTGTACCGGCTGGTGATCGGCTGCATTCCGTCGGCCGTCCGCAGCATGACGCTGACCTCGGCGCCGGCGATGGTGAAGGGGTGCTCGAACGCCAGCGCGGCCTCCGCCCGGGCGGCGGTGACCCCGGACGATGCGTTGAACAGAGCCAGCAACGGAACCGCGAACTCCCTCGGTACCGCCTCGTTCCGGGTCACCGACGGACTCTCGTATCCGTTGTCGATGTGCAGCATGAAGGGCACCACACACGCCGCGGCGCCGGAGGCGTTGTACCCCTCCACCCAGTCGCTGAGCGCCTCCCAGGCATCGAGGAGGCTGCCGGCTCCCGAGGCTTCGAGGAAGCCCCCGTCGACGACGAACAGGGCATCCTCCCTCGCCCCCTCACAGTCCCGATTCGGGTCGGCCTCGAGCCGGCCGAAGACCGACACCACGGGGAAGCGGGCCGACATCCCGGCTGCCGTCGAGAGACGGACGTCATCTCCGGGGCAGAGGAAGTCGACGAGATCGTGGGTGGCCCCGAAGTTGCCGCTGGTGTCCGTCACCTCCCCGCCGAGGCCCGAGCAGCCGGGAACCTCGGGCGACCCCCCGCCGGCGTCGAGCGCCGAGATGTTCACCCGGCAGCCGTCGTTCACGCTGGTGCCGTTGAACAAGAGCGGCGGCACGTTGGCCTCCCATAGTTCGGCCAGACCGCGCTGCAGCGCCTTCGCCTCGGCGGGCCACGATGCCTCCCAGGCGCGCTCCGTGAGTTCGGCCCGGTTGCTGATGCCGGTGCCGAAGCCCACCAGCGACCGCGGCAGGTCCATGAAGAACAGCCACCCGAGGGAAGCGGCAAGGTAGTCGTCACCCAACACCTCACCGACCCAAGCGTTCGAGCCGCCGGGCCCTTCGAAGTCGTCGAGGCGGTGTGACACGTATTCGGCCAGTCCCAGTGAGCCGCCGGAGACCCCGCTCATGGCGGCGACGCGATGGAGCGGCGCATCGCCGGGGCGCTCAACCGAGCAGGGGCCGTCGGCGCCGGCGGCGCCTTCGAACACGCAGTCGAGGACGAACGAGGTCCATACGGCCGCTCGCAGTCCGCCACCGGAGCTGGAGATGAACAGCATCGGCACCACCGGGCGGTGGGTCGAGTCGGCGGCCGCGGCGTCGTCTCCGCCGGTCGGCACCGAGGCGAGGTTGTTGGCCTCCCACCGCCGCCACACGTCGTCGAACCCGAGCCGGGAGACGCCGGCGCCGGCGCTATCCATCACCCGCACGTTGTTGACGCGCTGGTCGACGACGGCCGGGGCCAGCAGCAGCCACAGGCCGAGCAGCATCACCACCGGGGTGCGCTTGATGCCGAACGCGGCCAGGATCCGCGGCGGCTGCGTCAGCTCGGCGAACCGCACCGCACCGGCGCCGACCAGGGTGAACACCATCATCGCCATGACGACCGTGCCCATCGAGCCGATGCGCGGGCCGACCCCGATGGGATCCAGGTAGAACCAGGTGACGGCTACCGCCAGCGCGGTGCCGGCGGCGAAGACGAACGGTTTCGCCCACCGCGGGCTGAGGAAGCTTCGCGAAACGCGGCTCACCAGCGACCGGGACTCATAGGAGCTGTAGAAGGCCAGCGATCCGTAGACGAACGTGATCCCGGCGAAGAACACGGCGGCCGGGGACAGCTCCGGGTTCCTGCCCACCAGCAGAGTGATCGCCAGCACGATCACGACCGCGGTGAACCCGGCTTCGATGGGTCCCATCGTGTCGGTGGTGCGGGTGGCGATCCGCCACAACCCGATCGCCGGTGGCAGCAGCGCAAAGAAGAGCCACCAGTCCTCGTGCCGGGCATACGCCACCGCGGAGGCCGCCGCCCTCACCACGGCGACACCCACGATGAGGTAGACGGCTGCGCCGAGCATGCGCGGCACGCGGCGCCGTATCTGTCTGCTCACCGGCCGGTCGCCCCGCACGTAGGGAGCGGCGGGGACCGCCATACCGAAGATCCACATCACCAGCACCATCAGTGCCGGAACCAGGAGACCGCGCCCGACCTCGAGCCCGAATCCGGACAGCACCAGCTGCACCGCCGCCGAAATGACCACCACGGCGCCGGCGAGCCGTCCCAGGCTGGGCATGCCGTCGGTGAACGGCACCCGCACCCGGGGTGGGACGGGCGGCTCGCCCTCCTGGACCTGTTGCCAGTGGCGATGTTGCAGGCGCAGGTTCGCCGCCGACGTCCATCGCACCAGCATGGAGAGCACCACGACGAGCCCCACCGTGATCACCGTGTGGCTCACCCGCCACCCCCGAATGACGTCTGCGGTCTGCGGAAGCAGCAGCACGACGACACCCAGCACCACCAGCAGCAGGATCTCCGACCGCACGGCCACCAGCGCCCTCCGCAACCGCCGCGTGGAGATGTCCGCCAGCGCCAGCAACAGCAGACATGCCGCGGCTAGCAGCCACAGCCCGAGCGTGCGCACGAGCGCGAAGAAGAAGAGCAGCCGCACGTTGGCGTTCGCCAGCATCTCCGGCGCGTACCACGCCCGGTCCAGCACATACCAGGTGAAGGCGTTCTTGCCCACGTCGAGCAGCGCGGTGGCGAGGAGCACGACGAGGCCGCTGAGCGTGACGAGCTCGAAGGCGCGACGCACCCCCGAGCCCGGCTCGAAATGCAGCCGTCGTCTCCACGCGTAGAAGGCGAGGGTGATGCCGGTGGCGACGTAGGCGGGGATCGTGGCGAGGGTATCGAAGACGGCGTGGGCCACGACGACGTCGTAGGCGGAGCCGAACCGCGCTCCGACCGCTTCGGTGTACTCCCGCCAGGACCGCACCCTGTCGATGATGATGTCCGGCTTTGCGGCGAGGTCGAACTCGTCGATGCTGGCAAGGCCGCCGATGCCGGTCGCCGGGTCTCCGGCCAGGTGCATGCCTCGCAGCAAGGCATCGAACTGGCCCAGCACGGTGAAGGAGACCACCATCGTGACCAGCGAGAAGACCAGGATGTGGGGCCAGCGCGCCGGCCGGCCGGCGGAGTCGTCGAACAGGAAGCGATCGATTCGCGCCGGCAGCCTCCCGCGGTTGAGGTATCGAACGCCCCTCACGTACAGCTCGTCGCGGATCCACCACGCGGGTACCAGCAGCAGCGTGAGGGTCCCGAGGATCGCGAGCACGAGCCACGCCGCCTCGGGCCGCACCCCGAAGGGCTCCCACTCCCGGGCGTAGGCCAGCAGGATGATCAGCATCGCGGCCCACTGGGCCGCGATGGCGCTGCGCTCGGCCCCGCGCTGGGTCGCCAAGCGCATCCCCGGCCAGTCGTCGGGGGCCTCGGCCGGGGGGCTGTATCGGGACGCCGCCGCCCGCAGTCGCCTGGCGATGGGGATGATCGCGAGCGCCCACGCCGGGGCGACGACATCGGCGAGGGTGCCGCACCTTCCGATGTCCCCGGGCAGATCGGCGAGCACGCACGTCGACTGCTGGGCGAACTCGAATTGGGAGAACACCGTGACGGCGACGGGAACGAAGACGGCCAGGGCGAACCGCCGTCTCGGGGTGAGCCACGACAGCGAACGGCGGCCGCCGCTACCCCTGCGAGTATGTCGAGCTTCGTGCTGGGGCACGATCTCTCTCCCTGCGTGGAGCCTACCCGGGGACGGCCTCCGGCCCGCGGGCGTGGTTTCCCCCCAGCACGAGCAGGCCGGCACGCTGCCGCTGTCCCAACCCATAGCCGGCGCGGCGAACGAAGCCCCTTCTTTACTGAAGCTTGACGAGCCGCCGCATGCGCCCTTGACCTTCTTCCTCTCTACTCGCCGCAACTGAGGAGCAGGAGGTCGGGCGTGGTGTGCATCCGGGGATCGGCTGCAGCGACCCCGCGCCGGCGACATCCTGGGCAGAGAAAGGACGACAACCACATGACGAGGAGATGGATCCTCACCGCGGTTACGGTCGTGGCCCTGCTGCTGGCGCCGGCTGGAGCGTCGGCATCAACCAACGGCCCCGACTCCAACTTCGGGAGTCACGTGTCCCACTGCGCCCGTGAACATGGTTTCAGCGGGACCCACAACCCGGGAGTTCACCACCGGGGTGCGTCGGGTTGGACGCCCGGAGGCGCTCACTGCCCGATGTGAGTTCCCCACCCCCTCCCCCCTGGACCGGACCGGCGGCCCCACCCGCCGGTCCGGTCTTTCTGGCATATCTCTTCACTACCTCCCGTAGCGGCGCCGCCGGTCGCGCTCATCGGCATTCTGTTGACACCCGTCGAGGCCCCGGAAGTGGTCCACGCGCCGCGCCGCCCCGGTCGAGTTGCCCGCCCCCTCCCCCGGCACGAGTAGGCCGGCACGCTGCGGCCGTCCGATAATGGACCCAGGCACCGGGGAGGAGGCCGGCATGAAGGGGTATCTCGCCTACACGGGCAGGCTCGCCGCCGCCACTCCCCCGGGCCGCAACCGCGTCGTGGACTTCTGGCGGGTCACCGCGATCCTGGTGGTGATGTTCGGACACTGGCTGGCGGCCTCGATCTGGCTTCAGCCGGACGGAGAGATCGCGTTGCTCAACTCCTTGGAGTGGATCCCCTACGCGGGATGGGTGACCTGGATCGTCCAGGTGATGCCGCTCTTCTTCCTCGCCGGCGGGTACGCCAACGCCCGCAGCCTGCGCAAGGTGGAGGCCGGGGAGGAGCGGCGGCGGGACTGGATCACCACCCGAGCCCGCCGGCTCTTCACCCCGGTGATACCCCTGCTGGTGGTGTGGGTGGCGCTGATCTTGGTGATGCGTACCTTCGTTCCCTCGGAAGTGGTGTACGCCGGAGCGATGTCCGCCACGGTGCCGCTGTGGTTCCTCGCCGTCTACCTCACCCTCACCGCGGCCGCACCCCTCACCTACGCCTGGTGGCGCCGCTCCGGAGCCACCACGATCCTGATTCTTGCCGTCGCCATCGTCGCCGTCGACGTCGCCCGCTTCGCCTTCGACGTGCCCGGCGTCGGCTGGGTCAACTTCCTGTTCGTGTGGGCCGCGGTACACCAGATCGGGTACTGGTGGTCGGCGCGGGACGCCGCCGGGGGCGTATCCGCCGCAACCGGCTGGGCGATCTTCGCCGCCGCGCTCGCCTCGTTGATCGCGCTCACCTGGATCGGCTGGTTTCCGGTCGCCATGGTGGGCGTTCCCGGCGCCGAGGTCACCAACATGACCCCGCCCACCTTCGCCATGGCGCTGCTGGGGACGGTGCAGTTCGGCATCCTCATCGGGACCCAGCCGGGGGTGCGCCGCTGGACCGCTGAGGCGAGGAGCTGGCACTTCGTGGTGGCCATCTCCGGGGTCGTGATGACCATCTACCTGTGGCACCTGTCCGCCATGTCGCTGGTGGCCGCCGCCGGCCTCTTCACCTTCGACGGCGCCATGTTCAAGATCGAGCCCGGCACCACCGCTTGGTGGGCCACCCGGCCGGTGTGGCTGGCGATCCTGCTGGCGGTGACGCTGGGCCTCGTGGCCGTGTTCGCCCGCTACGAGTGGCGGATCAGTGACGCTCCGCTGCCGAGGACCCGGCGGGTCGTCACGATGGGCATGCTGCTGATCGCCGGCTCGGCGGCGGCGGTGGCCGGTATCGGGATCACCACCCCCGACGCCGTGATCCACTGGAGCATTCCGGCGGCGGCCCTCCTCGGCGCCGCCATGCTGGGGGCCCTTCCCGCTCGCAAGAAGCCCGGGTGAGGCCGGGCCGGCTCCGCCGGCTCAACGCGGGACGGGCAACAATTCCGGCTCGCTCCGGAAGGGGCTCCCCTGCTAACTTCGCAGCACACTTCGCACCTGCGGAGTCCCTATATGGAGGCAGGGGAATGGCCCGCAAATCTTCATTCATCGTTGTGCTCGTTGTACTGGCGCTGCTGTTCGCCGCCTGCGGCGACGACGCCGAAGAGACCACGACCACTGCCGGCGCCGCCGCCACGACGACCGCTCCCTCGGGCGAGCTGACCGAGGTCATCGTGCTGGCGCCGAACCCGTCGGCGGTCATCTGGTTCCAGCTGTGCTCGGCTATCTATCAGGGGTTCCTCGAAGAAGAGGGCATTGATGCCACCTTCGAGGCCGTCGACGGCTCGGGTGCGGTCCTCCAAGCGATGGCCGCCGGCCGGGCCGAGTTCGGCATCCCCGGCCCCGGCCCGCTGCTGGCGGCCCGGGCCGAAGGCGAGGATTTCGTCGCCATCTACAACGGGTTCGCCCAAGCGCTGTTCGGGCTGGTGGTACCGGAGGATTCCTCGGTCCAGTTGCCTGCAGACCTCAAGGGCGAGGATGCCCCCACGGTCATCGGAGTGGGAACGGCGGAAGGATCGGAAGTGACCTTCGTGCGGCCCATCCTGGTGGCTGCCGGTCTCGAAGAGGGCGTCGACTTCGAGTTCCTCCCCGTCGGCGACGGTGGCCCGGCCACCGCGGCCTTCCAGCGGGGCGAGATCGAGGCCTATGCGGCGGCCGTGCCGGATATGGCGATCATCGAAGCCCGCGGCTTGCCGCTGCGGGAGATCACCCCGGAGGAGTACAAGACCGTCTTCGGGAATGGATACGCCACCACCGAGGAGCTCATCGACTCGGATCCAGACCTCGTGCAAGGCTTCGTCAACGGTCTGGTGAAGGGCGCCCTGTTTGGGGAGGCGAACCCGGATCAAGCCGAGGCGGACTGCGCCCAGATGAACCCGGAGGAGGCGACGGACCCTGATCTCGCCAGGGCGTTGCTGGATCTCACGATCGTCGTGAGCAAGCCGCTGGGTGGCCTGCCGTGGGGCACCTACGATGCCCAGGCCTGGGCGGATTGGGGCCAGAGCCTGGTCGACGACGGGACGCTCGCCGAGCCCCCGGATGTGGCTCCGGCATTCACCAACGAGTTCGTCGAGAAGGCCCACGCGGGCGGCTGAGCGAGTATGACTTCATCGGCCGAGGACGTTGACCGGGCGGGACAATTGTCCCGCCCGGTCGACGACGAGGTCGTCAGGATCACCGACCTCTCCAAGACGTTTCACCGGCGTCAGGTGAAGGCCCTCGACGGTGTCCACCTCACCCTGCGCCACGGAACGTTCACCAGCGTCATCGGACCGAGCGGCTGCGGAAAGTCGACCCTCCTCAAGATCATGGCCGGGTTGATCCCGGCCACCTCCGGGGAGATCCTGCTGCAAGGCAAGCCGGTGACCGGGCCCCGCCAGGACATCGGAATCATGTTCCAGCAGCCCACGCTGCTCCCTTGGCGCACCGCCCTCGAAAACGTCCTGCTGCCCTTCGAAATCAGATTTGGGGCGGCGGCCGCGCAGGCGAAGAAGAAAGAAGCGATGCAGCTGCTGGAGCTGGTGGGGCTGGAGGGATTCGATCAGGTGCACCCGTTCGAGCTCTCCGGTGGCATGGCGCAGCGGGTCGCCATCTGCCGGATGCTGGTCACCGGCCCGGCGATCCTCCTGCTCGACGAGCCCTTCGGGGCGCTCGACGAGCTGACCCGGGAGTACATGAACGTGGAGTTGCAGCGGATCTGCCAGGAACGCGACGCCACGTCCTTCATGGTGACCCATGCCATCCCGGAGGCGGTCTTCCTCGCCGATCAGGTATTCGTGATGTCGGCCCGGCCGGGCAAGATCGCCGAAATCGTCGACGTCGATCTTCCTCGCCCCCGCACGCTCGACATGATGACGACGCCCGAGTTCGGGGCGCTGGTCCGTCATGTTCGTCACAACCTCGACATGGGAACCGATTCTGGAGGCCCGGAATGACTCAGGCCGTCAAGAACAAGACCGCACCCACCCAGATGTCCGAGGCCGAGGCCCTCTGGTATGCGGGAAGGTGGATCGACCGCGTGCCCCAGCCGGTCTCGATCATCGTGCTGGGGGGGCTCTTCCTGGGGCTGTGGTGGCTGATCGCCGAACTCGAGTTCGTCTCCCGCATCCTTCTTCCCGGACCCGCGGAAACCTTTGCCGAGCTGTGGGACACCGGCAAGAACATCGCCACCGGCGGCCACATCGCTTCTGGACTGTGGATCACCACCCGCGAGGTGATCTTCGGCTTCCTCGCCGCCGCCGCGGCCGGGTTCACCCTGGGCGTGATCGTCGGCGAGACCCGGCTGGGGCAGCGAGCGGTCATGCCCTACCTGGTGGCGCTCAACGCACTTCCCAAGGTCGCCTTCGCCCCCGTCTTCGTGGCCTGGTTCGGCTTCGGCGTGAACTCGAAGATCGTCATGGCGATGTTCATCGCCTTCTTCCCGGTGATCGTCGACACCGCAGCCGGCCTGTACGCGGTGGACGCCGACACGCTGATGCTCTTCCAATCCATGGAGTCGAACCGATGGCAGACGCTGCGCAAGCTGAAGCTGCCCTCGGCGCTCCCCTTCATCTTCGCCGGGCTCAAGACGGCCGCGGTGTTCAGCGTCGTCGGCGCGGTGGTCGGCGAGTACCTGGGCGGGGGCAAGGGGCTGGGTGAGCTGATCCGGCTCTCCGCCCAAACCCTGCGCATCGACCGCGTGTTCGCCCTCATCTTCTATCTAGGGATCCTCGGCCTCATCCTGTTCGGGGTGGTGGCGTGGGCGGAGAAGAAGCTGCTGTTCTGGCACAAGTCCGAGATCTTCGAGATCCAGGGCACGGGCTGAGTCGAAAGGAACGCGCCGGTGAGAATCGCACGAATCGTGGGGCCCTCCGGGCCGGTATTCGCGGTCCAGGGTGGCGACGAGAGCTGGGTGGAGATCGGGTCACTGGGCATCGAGGCGGCGACGACGCCTGAGCTCGTTGCCGCCGCCGACGCGCTGGCCGCCGTCGACGCCGCCGGCCTGGCAGGAGGGGTCGCCGACCCGCAGTTCCTGGCTCCCATCGCCGGCGCGGGCAAGGTGATGGCCATCGGGCTCAACTACGCCGACCACATCCGGGAGACCGGCTCCACCCCCCCGGTGAACCCCATCCTGTTCACCAAGTACGGGACGTCGATCGTGGGCCCCACCGACGACATCATCGTCGACCCTGAGGTGACCACGATGGCCGACTACGAGGCGGAACTGGCGCTCATCATCGGGAGGCGGACCAAGGGCATCTCGGAGGCCGATTCCCTCAGCGCGGTCTTCGGGTACACCGTGGCCAACGATGTGTCGGCGCGGGACTGCATGAAGACCGACCGCCAGCTCGACCGGGCGAAGAGCCTCGACACCTTCTGCCCCATCGGGCCGTGGATCACCACCGCCGCTGCGGTACCCGATCCCCAGGCGTTGGGGATCAAGACGCTGGTCAACGGCGAGATACGACAGGACTCCTCCACCAGCGAGATGATCTTCCCCATCGTCCACCTCATCCACTTCCTCGCCCGGGGGATAACCCTGGAGCCGGGGGACGTGCTGCTGACCGGCACCCCTCACGGGGTGGGGTTCGTGATGGATCCACCCCGCTTCCTCCAGCCGGGCGACGTGGTGGAGTGTGAGGTCGAGGGCCTGGGGCAGCTGCGCAATCGGGTGGTGGCCCCGAGCGCCTGACCGCCGGCGGGCCGCGCCGGCTGCGGGAGGGGGCCAGACGGCCCAGGCCGGGGCGAGGAGCCGGCCGGGACGAGGCCCCGGTTCTAGGAGAAGGAGAGACGACATGGATGTTGGCTTCATGGGACTCGGCGCGATGGGACGGCCGATGGCCCGCAACCTCGCCCAGGCCGGCAACCGGGTGCTGGCCTGGAACCGGTCGCCGGTCGAGCCCCCCGACGGGGTCGAGCTGGTCGAGTCGCCCCGGGCGGTGGGAGAGCAGACCGAAGTCGCCTTCGTGATGGTCTCGGCAGCCGATGCCGTCGAGCAGGTCATCTTCGGCGACGACGGCTGGGCGGCGGGGGCGCAGCCGGGCGCGGTGCTCATCCAGTCCTCCACCATCGGGCCCACCGCCGCCGAGCGCATCGGCTCGCGCGTCGAAGACGCCGGCCTGCGCTTCCTCGATGCCCCGGTGAGCGGCTCGGTGAAGCCGGCCGAGAACGCTCAGCTGACCGTCCTCGGCGGGGGCGAGCAGGCGCTGTTCGACCGCTACCAGAGCCTGTTCGAGGCGATCGCGGCGCGGACGGTGGTGTTCGGACCGGTCGGGAGCGGGTCGGTGGCCAAGCTGGCCGTGAACGGGCTGCTGGTGTCGGTGATCGCCGCCGCCGCGGAGAGCCTGTCGTGGGCGACCGGGCGCGATCCCCACCTGGATGTCTCCACCCTGGCCTCGGTCATGGAGCGGATCTCGCCGCTGGCGGCGGCCCGGGCCGAGACCATTGCCGGTGACGCCGCGGCGGGCGGCTTCTCGCTGCGCCAGGCGGCCAAGGACATGGAACTGGTGGGCGAGGAGTTCGGCGCCGCGGCCGTCATGGAGGCGGTGCGGGGCCTCACCCGGGCCGGCCTGGAGCTGGGTCTCGGCGATCTCGACGTCGCCTCGCTGGGCGCCGTGGTGCGCAGCAAAGGGAAGGGATGAGCCCCGGCTTCGACCCCGAGCCCTGGGAGCAGGTGGCCACCGCCAACCTCTCCGACGCCATCGGCCGGGTGGGGGCGATGGACGGCGGCATCCGCCGCCTGTGCGGCCAGAGGATGGCCGGCCCCGCCCACACCGTGCTCACCGGCAGCGGGGACTCGTCGAGCATCCACCGGGCGCTGGTGGAGGCGCCGCAGGGGTCGGTGCTGGTGGTCGACGCCCAGGGCGGCACCGCCCGGGCGGTGTGGGGGCACGTGCTCACCGTGGCCGCCATGGCGCGGGGCGTGATCGGCGCGGTCATCGACGGTGCGGTACGCGACCTCGACGAGATCGCCGCGTCGGGCTTCACCTTGTACGCCCGGGCCACCTGCCCGGGGGGTCCCCACAAGGGCTTTCGGGGATCTCATGGGGTCCCGGTGCAGTGTGGCGGGGTGGTGGTCAACCCGGGCGACATCGTCGTGGGCGACGCCGATGGGGTCACCGTCGTGCCCGCCGGCCGGGAGGGCACGGTGCTCGCCGCGGTGGAGGAGCTGGTGGCCCGCGAGCGGGAATGGCTGGATCGCATCGGAGCCGGTGAGTCCTCGGCCGAGATCCTCGGCGTGGAGTGAGTCGCCGCCGGCGGGGAGTGAACCGCCCAACCTCACGCCCGGCCGGCCGCCGGCGCAGGGCCCGCATGGTGGCCGTACCAACAATTGTTTGTCATACTGAACATATGTTGACACCACGGCAGCGGGAAGTGCTCGCCATCATCGAGCGAGACCCGCTGGTCACCCAGGCGCAGCTCGCCGCGGAGCTGGGGATTACCCGCTCGGCCGTCGCCGGCCATGTCCGGCAGCTCACCGCGCTGGGGGTGGTGCGCGGCCGGGGATACCTGCTCAACGAGCCCGACTACGTCTGCGTGATCGGCGGGGCCAACATCGACATCGAGGGCCGCGCCCCTACCTCGCTCCAGTACGGCGATTCCACCATCGGCACGGTGCACAAATCACCCGGAGGGGTGGCTCGCAACGTGGCCGAGAACCTCGCCCGGCTCGGCCTCGCCACCCGGCTCATCACCGCGCGGGGGCTCGACCGCGACGGCGACTGGCTGCACGACGAGACCAGCAAAGCGGGCGTCGACATGGCCGACACGCTGGTGTGCCCCGGCTACGACACCGCCCGCTACGTCGCCATCGTGGCCCACAACGGCGAACTCACCGCCGGGATCAACGATATGGGCATCCTCGACCAGCTCAATCCCGAGGCTCTCGACGAACGGCGCGCCACCATCGCCCACGCCGCGGTGCTCGTCACCGACTGCAACCTCAGCGAGGCGTCCCTCCAGCACCTGCCCACGCTGGCTCCGCAGACGCCGCTCTTCGTCGATCCCGTCTCCACCGCCAAAGCGGGACGGGTCATCCCCCTCCTCGCTTCCATCCACACCATCAAACCCAACCGCGCCGAGGCGGCGATCCTCACCGACACCTCGATCAGCGACGAGGCCAGCCTGCGCAAGGCAGCCGCCAAGCTCCTCGAACACGGGATCCAACAGGTGGTAGTGAGCCTGGGCCGAGACGGCCTCTACTACGCCGCCCCGAGTGCCGCGGGCTTCCTCAGGCCGCCGCGCCGCACCACGGCGAGCGTCACCGGAGCGGGCGACGCGCTCATGGCAGGGCTGGTGTGGGGCTACCTGCGCGGGCTCCCCCTCCGCGACGCCGCCGAGTTCGGGCTCGCCGCGGCGGCCCTCGCCGCGTCCTCGCCACGGACCGTTGCCCCTGAGATGACCCCCGACAACGTGCAGGACCTGCTCCAGGAAGCGGCCTCATGACCAACCGCCACCTCGCCCTCAGCGAGGAAGTCGCCGCCGCCATCGGCGCCAACCGGGCCGTGGTGGCACTCGAATCCGCCATCCTCACCCACGGCATGCCCCACCCGCGCAACGTGGAAACGGCGCTCGCCGTCCAGGCCGACATCGCTGAACGGGGCGCGACACCGGCGACTATCGCCATCCTCGACGGTCGGATTCGGGTGGGCCTGACCGCCGACGAGATCGACCGGCTGGGCCGGGCCGGCAGCCGGGCCAGGAAGGTGAGCCGCCGCGACGTGGCCTTCCTGATCGAGGACGGCGGCGACGGTGGCACCACCGTCGCCGCCACCATGCTCATCGCCGATCTGGCCGGGATCGACGTCTTCGCCACCGGGGGAATCGGCGGCGTCCACCGCGGCGGCGCCGCCAGCTTCGACGTCTCCGCCGACCTCGAGGAACTCGCCCGCAGCAACGTCGCCGTGGTGTGCGCCGGCATGAAATCGATCCTCGATGTCGGGCTCACCCTGCAGTACCTGGAGACTCGGGGCGTCCCCGTCATCGGCTACCAAACCGACGTTCTTCCCGGTTTCTACTCGCGGGAAACCGACTTCCCGGTCGACTATCGCCTCGACTCGGCCGCGGCGGTAGCCGAGGTCATGCGCATCCGCCGCGAGCTGTCGATTGGAGGCGGCATCGTGGTCGCCAACCCGATCCCGGCCGAGGACGGCATGGACCGGACCGAGGTCGAGGCCGCCATCAACCGAGCCCTCGCCGACGCCATTGCACAGGGGATCGCCGGCAAGGACATGACCCCCTACCTGCTGGAACGCCTGGTCGACCTCACCGCGGGCGCCAGCCTCGACGCCAACGTCGCGCTGGTACGCAACAACGCCCGCCTCGCCGCCGACATCGCCCGCGCCTACGCCTCGGATCGCAGCTCGGAGCCGTCCTGACGCGTGCCGACCGCGGCCGCTCTTCAGCCGCCTTCCTCGATCCCAGCGTCGCCTTCTGTCGCCCCTTGGCAACCGACGGCCAGGGCCCTCGGGGGACCCGGTTCGCCGGCCCCGGCTCAGGTCCCCGCTAGCCGATTACCGGAAGCGTCAGGAAGGAGGCGTGCTCGGCGTTGTGGTGAATCTCGTTCGTCGCTACCCGGATCGCGTCTGCTCCACCGAGTTCGGGCTGGTCGGCCGAGTTCAGGTTCCGGCTGAATCGCGGGAAGTTGCTGCTGCTCAGCTCCAGCCTGACCAGGTGTCCTTCGCCGAAGGTGTGGGCCACATCCCAGAGGTCGATCGTGAACTCGGTGATCACCCCCGGCTCCAGCAGCTCTGCAGTCGCCCCGTTCCGGTATCGGGCCCGGACGATGCCCTCTGCGATGTTGGCGCAGAAGCCATCCGGCTCCACGTCTACCAGCTTGGCGGTGAAGTCGGTGTCCGGCCCGTCGGATGAGGCATAGATGGTCGCCGACACCGGACCCACGACCTGCAGCGGACTGGTTAGCGGCGTCCCGCTGTAGACGAGAACGTCCTCCCGCTCCTCGACCGCCGCCTGATCCTGGATCCCCGCCGGTCCGTAGGGGGGATGCAGCGTCCTGCCGCCGGTGCTCGGAACCGGATCCTGCGGATCGTACCGGTAGCCGTCCGGCGGCTCATCTTGGGGTGTGTCCAGGCTCAGCGTGCCATCACCGTGCCGCGTGTTGGCTCGACCGGCGCTGCGTAGGTAGTACTTGGTCGGTGTCGCCTCCGGAGGCCACGATTCGGTCTCCTGCCAGGCCTTCTCCCCCATGTGGAAGTAGCGAACTCGAGGCTGCCTCACCAGCTCGCTCGGCTCGTCACGAAGCCAATGACCGAACCATTCGAAGGCGAGGCCTGCCGCCACCGTGGGGCCGCCGATGGCGGCCGGGCCGAAGTCCCGCACCCCCGCTGAGGAGAGGTGAAGGCTGAGATATGCTTCGTGATCCCACGGGCCGATGACGATGCGGTGATGGGGCCGATCCTGAAGCTCCTCGTGGAGCGCGATCTGGCCGCGTTGGAAATTGTCGTACCAGGCCGCGATCTGCAGCAGTGGTGCCTCGACGCGCTCGGCGGCCGCCGCCGCGTCGAGCCTTGCCCAATAGTCGTCGTAGGCAGGGTGGGCTATCCAAGTTTGCCAGTAAGGGGCGACTCCAGCCTGAAACGCGGGAACCTCCGCAAGGGGGAGATGTCGCGCCACCGACCACGGGTCGGCGGTGGCCGCGACCAACCCCCCGACCATCGCTTCGCGATCTTCGTCACTGGCCTTGACTCGTGTCGCCGTATCCCAGCCGAGGAAGGTCGTCCACCAGGCGTTGAATCCGAGCTCGAAGGCGCCACCGCTGTACGTCCAACCGTTGTGGTAGTCGGAACCGGTCATGTAGGCCACGGCCGCCTTCAAGTGCGGCGGGGCTGCCACCAGCGCCTGTACGGTCGTGACCCCCATGTAGGAGGATCCGTATATCCCCACGCTGCCGGTGCTCCACGGCTGCTGCGCGGCCCATTCCACCGTGTCGAATCCGTCCGCCGCCTCATTGACGAACGGCTCCCACTCCCCTTCCGAGCCGAAGCGGCCCCGAGTGTCTTGGACGATGACGACGTAGCCCTGCTGGACCGCGTCGAGGGGGCCGAACATGAGCCCTCCCACGAACCAGGCGTTGGCCTTGCTGTACGGCGTCCGATGCACCAGCACGGCGTGCCGATCGTCGTCGTCGGGCCGGTAGATGTCGCTCGCGAGGCGAACCCCGTCCCGCATCGGGACCATCACGTCGCTTTCGACCAGCATTCTCATGGCTGTGACCTTTCGTCGTCGAGCTGTCGACAACGTCGAGCTGCGAGCCGGGCTCCTCGTTCAGACGCTGCCGCGACGCCGCCGCTGCTCGTCTGGTGGTTTACCGCCGGACGGTCGATACCGGCACGTCTCGAATGCTACTTAACGAGAGAATCGGGAGCGGCCCGGATCGCGGAACGCCGCCCTGACCAGCGACCCGGCTGCCGCGCCCCAGCAACGCCGTGCCGGCAGCACGGCGGCCTGGGGGGCGGGCCGGATATCGTTGAAGCCGCGGGCGCGGTGAAGGGCGGGAGCGACCACATGGACAGCGACAGTCCCCCGGGCACAGGGAGTGCGGCCCCGGCGCCGGGTGAGGAGGGAGGGGCGGCGCCGGGTGAGGAACATGCGGCGGCGCCGGTTGTCTTCTTCCCCACCTGCGTTGTCGATGCCGTGACGCCGCAGGCGGGGATGGCCGCCGCCCGGGTACTGCAAAGGGCCGGCCTCACCGTCGAGGTTCCCGAGGGGGCGACGTGCTGCGGGCAACCCGCCTGGAACGCCGGCCACGCAGAGCCGGCGGCGGAGGTGGCGCGCACCGCGCTGCAGGCTCTGGCCGCGACCGACGGAGACATCGTGGTGCCCGCCGGGAGCTGCGCCACCATGATCCGGCTGTTCTGGCGAGAGCTCTTTCACCTCGAGGGCACGCCTCAGGAGCAGGAACTGGCGGCCACCGTCGCCTCCCGCACCTACGAGTTCTCCGAGTACCTCCACGCTCGGGACCTTCCCCCGCGGCAGGCGCCGGACCCGACACCAACCGCGTACCACCGCTCGTGCCACATGCTGCACGAGCTGGGAATCGACCGCGAACCGCAGGAACTCCTGGGCGCGGCGGCTGCCGATGTGCGGCCGGTGCCCGCCGAGGCCCGCTGCTGCGGGTTCGGGGGGCTCTTCGCGGTGAAACTCCCGGAGGTGTCGGTGGCGATGGCCGATGAGGTGCTCGACGGCTACGTGGCAACCGGTGCGAAGCAGGTGGTGGGATGCGACGCCTCGTGTCTGCTGCATCTCGAGGGTCGGGCAGCGCGCCGGGGATTGGAGCTGGAGTTCCGGCACCTCGCCGAGCTGCTCGACGACGCCCCCGGAGCGGAGCCGTGAGCGGCCCCGTCCCGATCGAGCTGGAATCGCTGCGGGCGCGGACGGCCGCGGCCGTCTCCGATCAACGGCTGCGCAGCAGTCTGGCGGGAGCCACCGCCGCGCTCGCTACCCGGAAACGCGATTCCTACGCGCAGCTCGCCGATCCCGAGCGCCTGCGAGCTGCCGCCCGGGCGGCCAAGACCGACGTGCTGCGCCGGCTGCCCGAGCTACTCGGGCAGCTCGCCGACCGCCTCGAGGCGGCCGGTGCCCGCGTTCACTGGGCCCGCACCGCCGAGGAGGCCAACGAGCACGTGCTCCGGGTGGCCCGGGAGACCGGAGCACGATCGGTGGTCAAGTCGAAGTCGATGCTCAGCGAGGAGATCGGGCTCAACCGCGCCCTCGAAGAAGCCGGCATCGAGGTCACCGAGACCGACCTGGGCGAGTGGATCATCCAGCTGGCTGGGGAAACCCCGTCCCACATCATCGTTCCGGCGATCCACAAGGACCGCCACCAGATTCGGGAGACCCTGCAACGGGTGTCCGCAGGCCGGCTCGGCGACGCTCCCGACGCGCTGGTCGCCTTCGCCCGCAACACCCTGCGCGAGCGATTCCTCGCCGCCGACCTCGGCGTCTCCGGGGTGAACTTCGCGGTGACCGAGACCGGCACCCTGGTCATCGTCACCAACGAGGGCAACGGCCGCCTCACCACCTCGGTGCCGCCGGTCCACGTTGCCCTGCTGGGCATGGAGAGGGTCGTCGAGAGCTGGGATCAGCTCGATCTGATGCTCGCCCTCCTCACCCGGGCCGCCACCGGCCAAGCCATCTCAACCTACGTGTCGGCCATCACCGGGCCCAGGCGGGACGAGCTCCACGGCCCCGAGCAGCTCCACGTGGTGATCGTCGACAACGGACGCTCCGCCATGCTCGGCACCGAGTTCTCCGAGATGCTCGCCTGCGTCCGCTGCGGGGCCTGCCTCAACGCTTGTCCCGTGTATCAGGTGACGGGAGGCCACGCCTACGGCTGGGTCTACCCCGGGCCGATGGGCGCCGTGCTGACACCGTTGCTGCTCCAAGCGGAGGCGGCGGGAGAGGTCCCCAACGCGTCGTCGCTGTGCGGCGCCTGCTGGAAGGCCTGCCCGGTGGGGATCCCGCTGCAGGACATGCTGCTCGCCCTGAGGAGACGGCACGCCGGCCATGCCTCCACCTTCGAGCGCCTCACCTGGAAGGCGTGGGCGGCGGCCTGGTCGCGCCCGGCCACCTATCGCGCGTCGCTGCGGCTGGGATCGATGGCCTCGCGCTTGATCGGCCCGCGGCGCGTCCCCGGCCCCCCGCAGCGATGGGCCACCGGCCGCGAGGTTCCCGACCTCCCGCGCCGCTCCTTCCGGGATCGGTGGAAGGACGCCGCCTCATGAGCACCCGGGACGACTTCCTCGCCGCCGTGGGGGAACGGCTGCGCCACGGCATCCCGGAGAATCCGCTGCGGCCCATTGCGCCGGTCCCCAACCCGCCCATCGAGTACACCGTCGACACCGCGAGCCCGGTGGAGCGATTCGAGGCTGCGGCCGCCGCGGTCGGGGCGGAGGTCCTCGGCACCTCGGCGGCGGACTTCCCCGATGTCTTCGACGGGATGGTGGATGAGGTCGAACCGAGGAGGGTCGCTCTCGCCGATCATCCCTTGGCGGCCCTCATGCGGGAGGTGCTGACCGGGCGCGACATCGAGGTCGTGCCGGTCGACGACGTGGCGGCGGTGGCGTCGGCCGAGCTGGGGGTCACCGGGGCGATCGCCGGCATCGCCCTCACCGGGTCGATCGTGCTCGACTCCTCGCAGCGGGGTGCCCGGCTGGCCTCCCTTCTTCCCGACGTCCATGTGGCTTTGCTCGACCGGCAGAGCATCGTCCCCACGCCGGGCGACCTGCTGCGCAGCCTCTCCGCGAGAGCCACTCCCCTCCCCTCCAACCTGGTGCTCGTCACCGGTCCCAGCCGATCGGCCGACATCGAGCTGCAACTCACAGTCGGCGTCCACGGCCCCCGGCGGGTCCTCATCGTCCTGCTGTGACGTGGCGCCGGTGCCAGCGCGGCGTCGATTCCGTTCCCTCTCTCGGCCCGTCGAGCGACGCCCGAGACCGCTAAAGGACCGGGCCCATCGGTCGATGCTGAGGTGGGCGGCTCTTGAAGGAGGAGGTGGGGCCGCGTGCCTTCGCTTGATCCAAGACCGCCGAGGTTGCCTCTCATTCGGCCGGCGTCTCAGACGAACCCGGGCCGCACTGCTCAGCGGGGCTCGATTCAACGCTACCGGTCGGCGCCGGATCTCCACCTTCCCACCGCGTCGGGTGACTACCCGCGCCGGACGGCCCCGGCTTGAGGAGAGAGGACCGCCCATGCCATTCTCGGAAACCGGCACCCGAACCGATCCCGAAGCCGGCACCGGCGCCGTCGTGGGCCTGGTCGCCGCGCTGGTCCTGATCGTTGCGACCGCCGGCGTCACCCTGTGGCTCACCCGCGACCCAGAACCCCAGAGCACCACGGTGGTGAGCGTCGAAGAGATCAAGGCGATCGCTCAACTGTCGACCGTCGAGTACCACATCACGGAGTACTACGAGGAGTCGGTGGAGAGGAAGATCCTTGGGATCTTCACGAACACGAGCACCACGGGAGCCGTGATCGTGAGTGCGGTCGTCACCGGCAGTGTCGACTTCGACAAGGCTGATATCCACATCGACGAGACGGGTGAGCGGCCCACGGTCACCATCGCGTTCCCCGACGACTCGTTCGTCATGAAGACGAGCATCAACCCGGGCGACGTCATCATGCGGGACGTCCGGGACCCGATCTTCATCAAGGACATCACCGCCGAGGAGTGGACGGCGATGGAGGACGCGGCCCTGGCCGCCATCGAGCGCACGGCGAGAGGCAAGGGCATCGAGCGGGCGACAGCCGAGAATGCCGAGAGGATGCTGGTGGCGTTCCTGGCCGGCCTCGGTTACGACGCTGAGGTCACCTTCGACTTCCTGGATCGATAGTCCAATCCACGACCCGCCAGGCGCCACGGGATACGCACCACGCCCGCGATCCCGCGGCTACAGCTTCCGCGCTGACGTCCGTCGATGAGCTGGGTGGGCCTTCTCGGGATTGCCTACAGCCGATACCGACAGTCACGCCGCGCACGGATCCGCCCCCGCCGCACACGATCCGAAAAGTAGAGTCGGCGCGAGGTGCATGGAAGGGGCAACGGATGACGGCGCGGCAGAGAATCGTCGCGGCGGCGAATGCGGCCGGCACACGGCTGGCACGGTGGGCGCCTGTCGAGCGGGTTCTCGCCGCGGTTTGTGCGGTCTCTCCGCTCGTGATGTGGTGGATCGACCCCAAGCCGCTCCGCGGAAGCATCAGCGCCTACTTCGCCATGGTCGAGAACCAATGGTTCTACGTCCCGCTGGCGATCGCAGCGATGCTGTTCATCGTCAATGGGATCACCAAGCAACAGCACTGGTACAACTGGGTCTTGGGCGGTGCGCTGGTCGGTGTCCTCATGTTCAACACGACGGACTCCGGGCTCGTTCACATGGTCTTCGCGATCACGTTCTTCGCGGGGAACGTCGCCGTCATGATCTGGTGGTCCGACGCACCGGCGAAGTACCGGTACGGCTTCGCGGGCGTGATCGGACTCACCGCAGTGGTCACCTTTGCGACTGGAGTGCTGACGGTGTGGCTGGCCGAGTTCATCTCGCTGCTCATCATCGCCGCGCACTATCTGCTCGACTCCTTGGAAGGGGATCGCTGGGATTGGTACAACGCGCTTCCCAGAGGTGTGAACCCTTGGTCTAGGTCAGACCTCCAGAAGGTGGTAGCGCGCAGCTAGACGACGGCACCAGAACCCGCCGGTAGCACGTTCGGCGGTCAACAACTAAGGGCGGATCAGGCTGTCCTCACAGTGCGGGGCAAGAGGGGAGCCCAACCACCGAGACCGCGCTGCGGTCCGCCACGACCCACCAGCGCGGTGCGGTTCGGTGAGCGCGGAGGGCTCAGCCGTCCGCCGGCGGAGCCCACACCAAGGTGTCGGGGTGGAACTGGCTCCAGGCGAACCAGAACGCTTGGTGTCCGACCACGCCGGTGCCGTCCTCGCGGGTCGCCCGCACCCCGGAGCCGTCGGTGGCGAGCATGATCCCAAGGAGCCGCACCGGCCGGCCGGCTTCCAACTCGTTGCGAGCCTGCGCGACCGGGAACGCGATCGGCGTCCCGTCGTCGGTGAAGACGCCCAACACCTGCTCCTGCACGGGGAGACGCTCGTCAACGTTGCCGATTGGGAAGATGGGTCCTCGGTCGTCGCGACCGCCCAGTGGGTCGAGGGGGTAGGTGCGGCCGATGCCGCCATCCTCGGCAACGATGGTGGTGTCGGGATGCTCCCGCTTCCAATCGCCCCAGGTCGAGGTCACCATCGACGTTTGCTCGAGCACGATCCCCTTCTCGTGGAGCGGGCCCGACACGGCGACTCCCTTGAACGTGTCGAACACCGAGAAGGTGTTGAGGTCGAACATCACCTTGTTCGACCTGGTGAGCAGGCCCGAGGTACGCAGCACCGGCACCTCGACGCCGGCCGGCACGCTGTCGGTGAAGTAGGCCTGGGCCGAGCCGCACAGCGTGCAGTAGGGAATCCCGAGTCTGCGCCCACCCAGGGTGTCGTTCACCATCTCGTGGACCTCCATGATGTTCTTCGGGTAGGCCCGTGACGCACCGTTGACCGTGACCGCGAACACCAGCCGGTCGTCCGGATACCACGCTCCCCCGCCCGCATCGGTCACCGCCGGGTCGTCGAGCGCCGGGATACAGCCCCGCGGGCACGGGTTCGGCTCGCCGAGTGGCCGATCGTCGAGCAGCACCCCACCCCAGCTCAGGAAACGCCAGTCGATGTCGGCGTCCTCGTCCTCGAAGAAGGGTCTCCACCTCGCATCGACGAGCGTGAAGAGCTGGCCTTTCCAAGCCTGGTAGCCGGGAAGCGCCGCCAGATCCCAGGCGATGAGGTGATCGGTCATCGATTGCCAGCTGCTACGGGCCGCCACCGGATCGTCGCTGAGCCTGGCCCCCGTCACGCGCTCGAACCCCGCCAGCGCGCTGTTTCTCGCCGCGCTGGGGCCGATGAACCGTACGAGGTCGGAAAGCAGCCAGGCCGCCCTCGCGTCGCCCGACTCTCCGATGCGCTCCAGCGCGTCCAGATCGACCTCGCTGCTGAGGTTGGAGAAGAGGGTGTCGATGTCTGAAACCAACGATTCGTCGGCCGGACCGTCGGGCACCGCCGGAGGAGGAGGGAACTCGAAGCCGAGCTGGTTGCGGAGCGTGGCGCCCGTGGCCGGTGGGATGGCCACTCCGTCCCCCTCGCCGGCGCCGGTCTGGGTCGTCGCTTCATCCCCACCGCTGCAGGCGGCGGCCACGAGCGCCAGCGCGGGAAACAGAACTCGATATCGCACCGTGAGATCGCCGCCCAGCCTACGGAACCGCCGCCGTTACCCCGGGGCGACACCACCACAGCCGCACCACGCAGCCCCAGCCAGTGACCTTGCCTTCCCACCGTGTGTGACCCCCTTGGAGCGGTTCAGCGGTCGAGCTTCGCGTTGAGTCGGGCCCGGGCGTAGCTGTGGGTCTGGGGTCCCCAGATGCCGTCGACGGTGATCCCCTCGTCCGTTTGCAGCCTCTTGACGCCTGCCGCAACGGTGGCGTTGTACAGCTCGCTGGGGCTGAACTCGCCGTAGCCGAGGGCTTGGAGGATGCCGCGGATGATCACCACTTGCTCGTCACGGTCGCCTTCTTCGAAGAGCAGCGGCCAACCCTCCTCCGAGGGCCCGTCGCTGACTACCGAGGTGGCTCCGCTACCCGCCGAGTCGCTGCCCACGAGTCTGACGAACGACCTGATGTCGAGGGCTCCCGGGTCCCAGTGGGTGTTGTTGGGGACGTGTTGGTGGCCGCAGATCCCGTTGAACGCTTCCCACTGTCGGTTGGTCATGCGCTGTCTGGCGCCGACGCCGTAGGAACCGGAAGAGGACCAGGTCTCTGGATACTCATCGATGTTGATGCCCCCCAGGGCGGCGGCGATCTCGCGAACCAGGCCGGCGAGGGCGTCTGTGAGCGGCGGAGGGAGGTTGCCCTTGTTGCCGACTATCCCTCGGTCGGGTTGGTCGCCGATGTAGGTGACGCATTCGATCTGGATGCAGTGAGCCCCCATGTGGTTGGTCTCTGGAGTTCGTCTCGGGTGTCGCAACGCATAGGCGGTCCTGTCGAGGGAGATGTGTTGCCAGACCCGCACCACACCCATTTGTTCGCCGGGAAGAGAGCCGGGGTGACCGACGCCGATCGTGAAGTGCGGGGCTGCCTTGCCGCCCCGGTAGCCGGGCAGCCGGTTGGTCTCGGTGGTGTGCAACACGATCCGGGAAGGCGCATCCTCGCGTCGCGGAACTGACCCGCTCTTGCCGGGGAAGGTCTCCTTCTGTGCAGTGGGCAGGAATATCGCCACTATTCCGCCTCCTCGAGCTCCGCTCCTCGTCAACGCCCAGTCGACATGCTGAATCGACTGGAGCTGCAGTGGATCGGGATCGCTACAGCTCTGCGTCTTGGTCGTCTGGGTAGATTCGGTGCGCCACGCGCCAGCGAGCGATCAGAAGCCGAACGGAACCAGCTCGCCGTTGTTCTGGATCAGCACTACCGGTTGTGCTTCCCAAGTCTCCGGATCGCCACCCATGCCCGGTGAATCCGCCGGCATGCCCGGCAGGGCCAACCCAACGGCGTCGGGACGCTCGGCGAGCAACCGGAGAATCGCGCCGGCCGGGACATGCCCCTCGATCACGTACCCCTCGACCAGCGCGGTGTGGCAGGACCCGGCACCTCGCGGGACGCCGTGGGCTGCTTTGAACGCCTCCAGCTGGGGATCTTCGGTGAGATCGATGCTGGCTCCGAGATCTTGCAGGTACCCGACCCACCCAGTGCAGCACCCTCACCCGGGTGCTTGATGCACGACGAAGCTGAGACCGGACAAATCCATGGTCGCCGGCGCGACGGTGCCCGCCGGCCCGGGAAGGGTCGTCGTGGCCGCCGTCGTGGTACCGCCACACGCGGTCGCGCCCAGCGCCAGCACGACCACCCAGCGACGAGTCCTCATGTCTCAACCTCCCGCTACCGGGAAGACTCTACTTGCAGGGCGTCTTCGTTTGGGAGCGAAGCGTACATGGCCGCAGCCTGGTATCGGGCCTGGGTGCTGCGGTCAGGACGTCTCCCCCATTGAGCGGAGAGGCCTCCAGCAACCGACATCGAGAAGCGGTGCCACCGCCGGGCCCTTTCCCGCCCCGGGCCCGGGTTGCCCCCACGGCCGGGGTTCGCTACCACACCACCCCGCCGTGCACCGTACTCTCCTCAGCGCAGGCTCGGGGCCAGCTGGTCTCCCACCTCCCAGGCGACGAGGTAGGGATAGGGAGGTACTTCACCCCGCCTGGTCGCCCAATCTCCGGGAAAGGTCGGATGGGAGATCCCGAAATGCACGTGCGCCGGGGTCGGGCGGGCGTTGCCGCTCTTGCCGACAGCGCCGATCACCTGACCGGCATGCACTGCCACACCCGCTTCGATCCCCGGCTCGACGCGGCTGAGGTGCGAGTAGTAGTAGCGCACCCCATCGGCACCGACCACGCTCACGTACAGGCCGCTCCTGGTGGCCGGATCGTCGATCTCCGGGTCCCACTCATCCACCATGCCCACCTCGTCGATGGTGCCGTCGGTGACCGCGACAAGGGTGGCGCCCACCGGAGCGAAGATGTCGGTGGCCGGATAGTCGTGGTGCTCCGCCCCGTAGGTCGCCTCGTCGGGGGGTTGCACCGGGAAGTAGTAGGTCCGGCCGTCGACGTGCCACGGTTCCGACGGTGGGGAGACAGTCGACGTGGTCACCGGCCGCGGAGCCGTCGTGGAGGGCGCGGTCGTGGGGTCCGGCGCCGCCGACGTCGGGGGGCTGCCGGTGGTGGCGACGGTCTCGCCGCTCATGGTGGTGGAAGTCTGACCGCTTCCACACGAACCCAGGACCACCAGCGCCACCGCGAGGAGTCTCCTGGGGCGGAGCCGCCGTGCCGTCACGAATACTCACCTCCGGTCGGCGAACATCCCGGGGTCCGTCCTCCCCTCCCGGCATCGGGAGCCGCCGGTCGGCGGTCCCATCCAGCGAAGCGGCGAAGCGGGGCGAGGACTGTCGTCGAGGTGCCCCCGCGGAAGCTACACCTCGAAAGTGTCACACACCCCGCTCGAGACCGGCGCCGGGGCAGGAAGTCACCGCGTGGCTGGGTCGCGAGACTGCCCGTCGCTCCAGTGTCGCGTTCCCGCACACAGTGGGAAGGCGCCGACCCGGCGAGCCGATCGACGCCTCCCCACCGAGGGTTGCGGCCTTTCAGCGGGCCCACAGCCACTGTTCGTGATACTTGCCCCGGACCAGCATCCCGACCTCTGCCACCCCCATCGGGAAAGACAGTACGACACCGTCGCTCTGGAAGGTTCCAGTCAACTCAGCTTGCCGCACGGCCATCACCTGATGGGCATGAACGCGGAAGTAGGGAACCTCGTCGTTGAAGGCGAAGTTGTCGACCGACCGGTACGTCTCACCCACACCGGTCCACCGCAGCTGCATCTCGATGGAAGCCGGCGGGAGATCCGCGCACACCGGGCCTTCCGGCTCTTCGCTCAATTCGACTATGCCCTGGGCCGGTGGGGAGACACAGCGCCATCCCCACAGCTCAACCTTGAGATCGGCGGTGGCACCGGCGAACGACTCCTGGAAGTCGAAGTCCCTCACGCCGCCAAAGCCCTCGTACTCCGTCTTGATGATTTCACCCGTCTCCGGGTCGAACTCCCACTGCGTCCAGAAGAGGATGGCGCCGATGCCCGCCGAGCGACCCGAGCCGCTCGAGCGCACCGCGTTCTTGAAGACCCGGATGTGGAAGGAATCGGGAGGGAGCGTGTCATCCTCCGTTATCCACTCGCCCCAGGCGAGGTCCACCTTCTCGCCGTAGCCGACTTGATCCGCCGCCTGCTCACCGGCGGCGACCGGCGACGCCATCACCAGCATGGCCAGGGCCAGCAGAAGAGTCCCGATGACCCTCGAGGTGAGACGCGCCGTCGAACGCGTCGTCCAGCGATACATCTACGGCCTCACTTTCTCTTCCGTCGGACCGCGGGACACCTCGTGAGCCCTGCAGGGTGCTCCGACAATCGAAGGCCCTGCTGCCATCACTGACCGAGACATCCCCGCGCTGTTCTTCGACTCTGGTGGCGAGACACGACCCAAGCGAACACCGCCTGCGAGTTTCGGGTTGATCAGGGAACGTACTGCTCCCGGATGTCAACGATGGCGCCGTCTTCGATCTCGAGCCACACCCCCGGCTGGTAACCGCGCGCCTGCCGCCCCTCGAGCCAGTCCGAGTAGGACACCGTCTCCTCGGTCGTTGGGTCGCCCGGGTTGGGGAGCCAGGTGACCTCGGTGTTGTCGGCTACGGAGAGGGTGCGCAGACCGGGGTTGGCGTTACGCACGTAGTAGTCATTGGGCGGCGGGGACTCCTCGCCGTCCTCGGCGGCGGCCCGCGCTGCAGCGTCGCCGGTGAACCAGCACGCGAGATCGAAGTCCAGCTCTCCCGCGGTCGCCTGGTCGACGTAGCCGAACCATTCACCGTCGGGAAGCGAGTCTGTGGTTCCGGGCGTGCAGCCCGATCCCTCGGCCAGCGAGTTGGTGTCCGGCAGGGTGGTCGTTGTCGGCGCCGCTGTCGTGCTGGTGGTCGCCGGAGCGGTGGTGGTCGTTACCGGGCTCGTGGTGGTTGTGGAGGTCGGGTTGGTGGTCGGCGACGTGGTGTCGGCATCGCCGCACGCCGCGAGGGGAATCACGAATGCGGCGAGAAGCGCCATGAGCCACACGCGCCTAGGTCGGTCCACAAGGCTGTTGGTGAAGCCTGGGGATCGGGCGTGAGGTGGTGACCAGGTCATGGGTTCCTCCCCAGAGAGCCGGTTCTGCGGCAAGGTGCTCGAGCAGCGGCCGGACTGTACGATCGTATAGTACGAGCTTGCCGGACGACCGTCAAGTCACTCGGATGCGGTCAACTCGAGGGCGGCGGCGAGAATCTGCGGGCGATGCTGCGCAACATCGATGTCAGTCAGATTGCGGATCGGCCGCCAGATCGCTCCGAGGACCGAAGCAGCCCGAACGTGGGCTTCGGGGTCGGTATCGCCCCCTGTTATGAGAAGGCGCATGTCCGCGTTGACCTGGTCGAGGCGCGCTCCGATGTCGGGATGGCTGCTCACGGACTTGTCGCCGTCGATCCACACCGTCACCTTGCGGTGACGGAGGAGCGCATCGATGTAGTCGCCGAGCAGCGATTCCATCGTGTCGGTGCCGAGCAGCTCCTGGTGCGCGGCGACCGTCTGCTCCATTGCAGCGATGAGCGGCTCGGCGAGCTCCACGAGGATCTCGTCCTTGCTGGCGAAGTGGTAGCTGAAGGCTGCCTTGCTCAGCCCGGTGGCGCCGGCGAGGTCTGCGATGCTCGTTCCGTCGAAACCCCGCTCGGCAAACCGGTCGAGTGCCACTTCGAGCATCTCATCCCGGCGGTTCGGCACGTCGCACTCCTCGATCCGATACTACTAGACGATCGTACAGCAATCGGGGAAGGTGCGCAGCAACAGATCGAACCGCACCGGCTCAGGGGGGTGCTGCGGTCGATGAAGCGATGCTTAGGGCGTCTTCCACCAGGCGGCGTTCCAAGTGTCCCAGCCCTGGATCCGGTTGGGCGCGATGCCCTCGATGCGGTCGGGCCGGTAGACCCTGTACGAGCCCTGCCGGCGCACGAGCGGATACAAGACGGCGTTGTCGGCGAGGATCGTCTCTGCCTCTTCGATCAGCTGGACCAGCCGGGCGGGATCGAGCTCGGCCTCGGCTGCCGCGATCACTTCCCCGTAGCGCGCCGCGGCTTCGCCGGCCGCGGACCACCGTGCCAAACGCGGATCGGGGCCGAAGAGAGCGAGGGCGTCGACCACGCCGGACAGCCCGCCCAACCCGGCGAAGAAGCGAGCGCCGTACAGATCGACCAGTCCCTCGGTGAAATTCGTTGTGAAGTAGCCCGGCGGAAACTCGGCGGAGGCATCGAGACCGGCCTCGTTCAGGCGATCCACCAGGTCGTTTCCGATCTGCTCTGCAACCGGCGCCGGATTCACCCGATAGAGCGCCTTGGGCTCGCCGACGACATCGTCGAGGTACCCGGATACTGCAGCAGGGTCGTCGTACTTCGCCCAGGCGTCGTGGTCGAGATGGTCGAAGGTGATCCCGAGCAGGCTGTCGATCGGCTCCGACCCCATCGACGAGGCCAGGGCAGACCGATCGATAGCCGACAGGATGGCCTGGCGATACGCCAGTTGGTCAATGCCGGAGTCCGGGTTGGCTTTCAGCCGGCCTTCGCCGAGGTTGAAGAAGAGCACCTCGAGCAACGTGTCCCAGCCCAGCGCCGCCGTGACACCGGCGGCGGTCATGTCGTCGACGAGTTCCTCGGAGCCGATCGGGAATACATCTGACAGCACGGCATCGCCGTCCCCCGAGCGCATCCAATGGGCAACGGTCCCCGGAGACACGGCAGCAAAGGTGAATACTTCGATCCGATCCAGATACGGGAGGATGTCTCCGGACTCGGGATCGGTCTCCCAGTAGGCCGGATTGTGCTCGAGGACGATGACTCTGACCGTGGATGCCGCGCTCTCCGGATCGGCGGGATCGTTGGAGACGAACCGGAACGGACCTGCCGAAGGCCACAGCCGATCGTTCCAATCCTCGGTGAACGTCTGGGGATCGATGAGGTGGGCGGGGAGCACCCACTCGAAAAGCTTCTCGTATCTGGGGTTGGGCTCGGCCAGACGGGCGGTGAAAGCCTTGCCGTCGACGACGATCGACGATGTGTCGAGCAAGCCGTGCGGACTCCAGTCTGCCTGTTCCGGCGCGTCGAACAGGTCGGTGATCAAGCGGTGCGTGAAAGCGAGATCCTCCCCGGTCACCGGTGTGCCGTCCTCCCACACCGCCTCGTCTCGAACCCGATAGGTGACCGTCGCCGATCCATCGTCGGCCACGACGACACCGCCGTTCTCGAGCCGGGGAATGCTCTCGACCAGCCACGGAGTCAGCTCCCCGGTGGCGGCATCGATACGGAAGGCCCCCGGCACCACGAGTCGAGCCAGGTCGTACGCCAGTGGGTCGCCGAGGAGCGGGTTCAGCGTGGGCTCGAGCTCGTTGCCCGAAGCGTCGACGATCTTGGACACTAGATCGACCGCCATGCCGACTCGAAGTGTGCCGCCGTAGGGCGCCCCGGTCGGGCGGAGGTGGGTCGTGACCGGGGTGAAGACCGCGATGGTCGTCGGCCCCGGCTCGGTCGGAGAGGTGGCGTCCACGGTCTCGTCCGGTGAGCAAGCGCTCAACAGCCCCAACGCCAGCGCGGCGGCGAGGATCGCCATCGTTCGGGAGGGCAGGTGTCGGCGCATGAGTCCCTCCGCCTAGTACCCCTCCCCTACGTATGGAGCGTACTCCCGACCGGTGGGCAAGACCGGGGGCGGCAGCACCTATGGATCCGAGTTGGTGCTCAACGACCATCAGCGCCGACGTCTCGGAGATTTCGAACGCTTCCGTCTTGCCATCAGGTCGCCATCAGCGCGATCGGCGACCTGCGGCCAAGAAGCTGGCGCTCGAAGCACGGCCCTGGGCCCAGAGGCCCTCGCTGTTCGGTTCGAAGACCACCCACCGGGCGCCCCTATGGAGTGACTGCTCCACAGTGATGAGGAGCCGCCACACATTGACATACTTCCATCGACCGCCGGACCTGTGCATGCGCGCCGCCCGACACCCGCTTGCCATGACCCGGCCAGCCACGACAAGGCGCTGAGGCCCGAGGCAGGAGCCGGTCCTGCTCGCTCTGCGCCAAGCCCCGGCGAACTAGGTGCTGCGACCCGTCAATGCGTGATTGCATTGGCCCCATACGAACCCAGCGCCTGCCGTAGGGCGCACGATTGCGATCCCGCCCGCTCGGCGCCGGTGCCGTTCTGCCTCGAAGCTGTCGAAACGCTCGACCACCGGGCACACCCGCTCCACCCCACGCTCGCAGCGCGGGCGCCGCTGCCCTAGAC
>JABAOH010008916.1_pt2 | contig 32607 bp, 27 predicted proteins | sample 7062181 | NCBI WGS metagenome assembly JABAOH01 (sample SAMN14538630, study PRJNA623070) | marine sediment metagenome | biome: marine biome [ENVO:00000428]; feature: marine pelagic biome [ENVO:01000023]; material: deep marine sediment [ENVO:00002113]; isolation source: pool of 5 deep marine... | reverse complement strand
ATTAGGCGTGCGTTGGCCTACACATTTTTCTATAATGGTGAGAGAAGGCATTTAAAGATGTTCATAACAGGCATCAACTTTGTCAAGTGATTCTTTGATGTGTGAAAGAGCTTGCTCAAAGGTGTCCGAAATCTATATTGGACGTAATGCTAGTTGTTTCCATTCAGCGATGGTTCTGCCCGTCGCGTGGAAGCCTATGAACATCAAGATTAGAGGAGCCGGAGAGCACAACCTCAAAAAAATAGATGTCGATATCGGCGAAGGCCTAACTGTAGTGACCGGCGTTTCAGGATCTGGCAAAACCTCACTTGTCTTTGATACAATGTATCATGAAGCACGCCGTCGCTTCCTCAACGTCTTCTCAACAAGCACTCAGGCAGCACGGTTATCACCAGCTGACGTGCAATCTATCACTGGTTTAGGTCCCGCAGTCGCCGTAGGTCAAAACCTGCTCAATCGTAACCCACTCTCAACTCTTGCCACAGCTTCGGGACTACACCCTTTTCTCAGATTACTCTACGCTCGATTCGGCACGCGATACTGCCCTCGCTGCGATGCCAGACTAACCGTCTTGACTGAGGACGAAATCATAAACCATGCACTTTCACTCGCGAGGCAAGGACCGACAACTGTGTTCGCGCCATTAGTCCGCAACGCGAAGGGAAGCCATTCTACTCTATTGAAGCTGCTCGTCAATCAGTTTGATTCCGAAAATCTTCTTGTGGACGGTCAACTTTGGAAGAGAGAGAGTCTGGACCCTGATCAGCCTCACAGCATCGAGGTCAGCATAACCCGTCTTGGCAAGGGGTCTTCGGCCCGAGATGTTCGTGAAGCAGTCAAGATGATATTTGCTTTTGGAGCTAGCGTTGTCACTTTTCGTTCCAAAGCTGGCGAAGCAACTCTTTCTCGAGCGGCAGCTTGTTTGGAATGTGGCAAGTGGCTAGGAGAGGTTGAACCTGTGCACTTCCATACTCCTTGTCCACACTGCCACGGTGAAGGGTGCGGGGAATGTGACTATACGGGTCTGCTTCCCAAAGCCGCATCTGTTCGTTGGGAAGGATTGCAGTTGACCGAATTGATGACCCTCTCCGTGGATGAAGTGCGCTCACTATTCTCTCATGCACGTCTGCCTTCTACGGCTGATCGACTAAAATGGGAGATCGAGCGAAGACTACAATCTCTTGACGTAGTAGGTCTGGGATATATCCAGCTCAAGAGGCCGTCTCCCACACTATCCCGCGGCGAATCGCAAAGAGTGAGACTAGCAGTATCCATTACCAGTCGCCTTGAAGATATACTTCACGTGCTAGACGAGCCCACCATAGGTCAACATCCAGCAGATGTAGCCCGGATTCTGCCTGCCTTTCGGAACCTAAAAGGACCCGTGGTCTATGTTGAACATGACAGAATCGCTGCAGCGGCTGCAGACAGAGCAATAGACGTAGGCCCCGGCGCTGGCGATGATGGCGGGCGCATCGTCTTCACCGGGACACCAGCTCAATTATGGGAGGCCGATACAGCCACAGGTCATTACTTCAGTTTTCAGAATCGCGTTCTTACACCTGAAAAGCGACCTGAGCCAGAGATCTTCCTAACAATTCGTGGGGCCAACAAACACAATCTGCAAAACATTGATGTGTCAATCCCTCTCGGCCGCCTAACAGCAGTAACAGGAGTCTCAGGGTCAGGAAAAAGCACATTTGTGGAAGAGGTCCTGGTAGCTTCTCTGCGAAAGAAGAAACCGATTGGCTGCAAACAGATCGAAGGGCCGATGATGAGACCTGTGCTTGTTGATCAGAGTCCCATCGGTAGAAACCCAAGATCCAATCCTGCAACTTACACCAAACTCTCAGATATCGTCAGAAAACTCTTCGCCAAAGCAACCGGGCTTCCACACTCATACTTCTCCTTCAATCGGCCAGAGGGAGCATGCCCAACCTGTCAAGGAATGGGAGCTGTCGAAGTGAAGATGCGCTATCTGCCCTCGACCTGGATCCCATGTTCAGATTGCGAGGGCCAACGCTTCTCAGACAAAGTGCTAGCCGCCCAAGTGCCCTTCGAGGGAAAAACGGTATCTATCGCAGGCTTCTATAAGCTCTCCATCTCCCAAGTTCATTCCCTACTTATGAAGGAAGAGCGGCTATCCAGCGCAGATCATGAGGCTGCTGAGCGGATACTTAGCGCCTTGGAGACTGTTGGCTTAGGCTACTTGACATTAGGACAGCCTTCCCCTACGCTCTCTGGCGGGGAAGCCCAAAGAGTCAAGCTCGCGAAATACTTGGGCAAAAAATCCCTGTCGAATTGCCTGATGATTCTTGACGAACCGTCAACTGGACTGCATCCGAAGGACCTAGCTGGCCTGCTCAAGGTGCTTGACCGGCTCGTCCGCGCAGGAGCAGCCATCATAGTTGTCGAGCACAACACAGACATTATCCGGGCTGCAGATTGGATCATCGATCTCGGACTAGGAGCTGGCTCGAAGGGCGGGCAAGTACTCTATGCAGGGCCGGTTGAAGAATTAGTCGACATGAAAGAGTCACTCACAGGTCAAACATTGAAGGAAGAGCATTCTGTCCAACCTCAGCGTGAAAGCCCTAAGAAGCCCGCTTTGTCAAAGCATATTTCTATTAGGAACGCGCGCGCTAACAATCTGAAGAACGTCGACGTTGACGTTCCAAAGGAAGCGGTCACGGTTGTAACCGGTGTATCAGGTTCTGGAAAGTCAAGTTTAGTGCGTGACGTACTCGAGTCTGAGGCGCAGCGCAGGTTCTTGGAGACTCTTTCACTGTACGAGCGGCAAGGAACACATGAAGGGCCTGAAGCACCAGTAGACTCCGTAACCGGATTGGGTGTATCCGTCTCCATCACACCTGGCAGCCGCCTGTACAGACGTCGTTCCACCGTAGGAACTGTTACAGAAGTATCTCACCACTTAGCTGTCCTGCTCGCATCAGTCGGCGAACGTGTCTGCCTAAAGTGCGGAGCCAAGATGGAGCGGCACGAAGAATGGACTTGTCCCAGATGCCGTGACACGGCTTCCCTCGCCAAACCTCGCCACTTCTCTTCATCCACTTATTCTGCTGCCTGTCCCAAATGTCACGGCGTAGGAACCCTTCAGACACCTGTACCCGAGAAGCTGATAATCAATCCGGACAGACCCCTTTGCAGCGGCGCAATGTACTCACCCGGCTTCTTCCCTAAAGGATACCTGTGCAAACCCTACAACGGCGGTTACTACATCATACAAGCACTGGCCAAACGTTACAGTTTCAAACCGGCGGGCACTCCTTGGAACGGGATGACGCGTGAAGCAAGGGAGGCCTTCCTCTTCGGAGATCGTGAACCTCTGGAAGTGACCTTTGAAAGTCGAAAGCTGCCTCCAAGGACTGTGAAGCTCGTCTTCAAAGGCTTCTTCGGATGGATCAGAGACTGGGACGTTGGAGGAACCTACACAGAGTCCAAGCCATGTGAACGCTGCGACGGTACTGGTTTCCGTCCCGAATATCTGGCAGTGACTTTACATGGCTTCAATATACACCAGCTGAGCGAAATGCCATTGTCCAGACTTGCTGAAGTCTTGGAGGAATTGTCGACCCCAGAATTGCAGGCTCAACTTGTCGGCGGCAGCCTCATTACAGCCCTGAAACGCCTGCATTTCCTGTTACAAGTAGGATTAGGATATCTACATCTCAATCGAGTCTCCGGTACACTGTCAGCTGGCGAAGCCCAAAGAATCAGACTTGCCAGTATGCTCGGCGCTGGTCTGACCTCTCTAACAGTGTTGCTTGACGAACCCTCTCGAGGGATGCACCCGTCTGAGGTCAAGGCTTTACTGGCTGCGCTTAAAGAGTTGCGGGATAAAGGCAACACTGTGATTATAGTAGAGCATGATCCTGTTGTGATCAAGGCAGCTGACTATCTGATTGACATGGGTCCCGGGGCTGGAGCGGCTGGCGGGAAGATAGTTGCAGAAGGAGAACTGGATCATGTAGCGAAGAAGAACACTATTACGGCCAGGTGGCTGCGAGGTGAAAGGAAGACAGACGTCTTTGGGACCCGGTGGCCTCCTTTAACGGGCCGTTTGAGACCCAAAGATTGGCTGGTCGTAAATGGTGCGAGGGAAAACAACCTTTGCGGTGAGACTATACGTATTCCGTTGGGAGTTTTAGTAGGAATCTGCGGCGTGTCCGGTTCGGGCAAGAGTACACTGTTGATTGACACTGTTGGCCGAGTCTTAGCTCCGAGGAAGATAACCACAAGCGTCGCCTATGAACCGATTGAACCCGGAGAGCATGACTCTATCGACGGCGCCCCTGCAAGAGCAGTGATTCTTGACCAAGCTCGCAAAGGCATCCGAAGTCCAGGTCACTTTCTAGGTCTTTTCAGACCATTGAACCGACTGTTTGCAGAAAGCGACGACGCAAAAGCGTTAGGTCTCAGCGAAAAGGAGCTTGCCAAGCCATGCTCAGCTTGTCTTGGTGAGGGAACGATTCGGATCAGAATGGGTTTCCTGCCAGACGTCTACACTACTTGTGAAACATGTAAAGGAACCGGACGCATAGCAGAAGCTTGGGAAATCAAGGTCAAAGGATTTTCTCTGCCTGAGCTGAGCAAACTCACAATCGACGAGTTGCATGAACTGTTTGGTGACGAAGAGACGTTGACAGGGAAGCTGAAGGCGGCAAGAGACGTCGGTCTTGGATATCTTGCGCTTCACCAGCCTGCTTACACACTCTCCGGAGGGGAAGCACAAAGGCTAAGAATCGCCAAAGAACTGTCAAGAAAATCAACCAAAGAGACCCTGTATATTCTGGATGAACCTACAGTGGGTCAACACCTAGAAGACGTAGACCGGCTTATAAGAGTGTTGAGAAGACTCGTAAACGAAGGCAGCAGCATCATTGTAATAGAACATCATCCACACCTCCTAGCGGCCTGTGACTGGCTGATTGAACTCGGTCCAGCCGGAGGACCCAAAGGAGGTCGGGCAATAGCATCCGGCACCCCTGAAACCGTAGCCGCTGGAAACACACCAACCGCTCCATATATCAAAGAGGTTCTGGAGGGAAAGCTTTGACTTGGGCGCCCCTGCTTCTAGCAGATCCTTCACCATGCCTTCGCCTCCTAGTTCTCAGAGAGCTGCTGCAAAGACCAGACGATGATCCTGAGGTGCAGGAACTAGAAGAACTGAGAGAAACCGACCCTCTAGTCTCAAAACTGCTGACACTACAATCCAGCGATGGCTCTTGGAAAGAAGCTGACATGGGAGGGTCTGTACCCGGAGGCAAGATCCAAGCCACTTCTCAAGCCTTGACTCGACTTGGATATCTTCGTTTCAACAAAGACCATCCAGCCGTAAAACGTGGCACGGAGTATCTCTTCTCAAAACAGAGACGAGACGGAGCTTGGCCATTACCGAAAAGTCGGGCAAGAGACGAAAAAACAGAAGGATACTCAATGATGCCCTTGCAGACGGCACTTCCCCTTCGAGGACTGGCTGCCTGCGGCTGTGCAATAGACTCCCGGGCTGAACGGGCATATGATTGGCTGTTGAAACAGAGGCTTGAAGATGGAGCTTGGCCAACAGGGAGATCAGGTGAGATTTACGGATATGTAGCCGGGTACCGTCGACTTGCCCATTCTCGATGGGCGTGCCGGTCCAACACAACTGCATCTCTCATCTGCCTAGCCTTGCATCCGACGCGCCGCAACAGCAAAGAAGCCAGTAGGGCACTTGACCTTCTTCTTGGACGTGAAACACGTGAAAAACAGAATGTTGGCTTCACTGCAGCTCGCATCATCGGCGCGGAACCTGTCAGGGGATATATCACATATTTCGCGAAATTCGACCCAGCGCTAATTCTTGATCTTTGCTGGAGAATAGGGGCCAGCAGTACCGACTTTCGGGTAGCCGAACTTGTACAGTACATTCAGAAGCTACAGGGACCCTACGGACTATGGGACTACAAGGCCCGTCCAGAAGCTTCTCGCTGGGTCACCTTTAACCTGCTACGCTCCCTTTCACACTTGGACATCTCAAAAGAATGGCTAAGCTTAGAGCCGCGCACTCCATTCAAAGCATACTTAAAAAGGCAGAAACGATTCTAAAATAGAAATCTCACAAGTGCTGAGCGCATCTATCTAGAAGAATTCCGCTGCTCGCATCTGCCTGCTAAGTTCATCGAGTCTTTTTCTAGCAGCTCTACTGATCATCTTCTCCAGTCCTCTCCCCTTCAGTTTCGAACTCCTCAACTTCTTCAATTCCTTTGCCAAGGCACTGTCACGGAGCGAGGCCTTCGCCCACTTTTCGAAATCCCCCCGAAGATTATGAAATTCTATAGATTCTAACGGAGCCTTCTTCAGGGCCTGTATGAACCCTTTCAGGCTCCAAACCATTATCCCTGTATAATATCTTTTCCCCATGCCAGTGTAGAAGAGGAAGGGCTCGTTTGCTGCTACGGATGCCAGTCTTACACGGTTTTCGAAGTCGATCATCGCGGACTGCGCTGTCACATAAGCATCCATGGGCGAATTGAAGTGACTGAAATATGAATGAACTTCGCCAGGTCCGCCACCTGCAGTGAACATGTAATAAAGATGGTCGCTAGTCTGGAAATATCGCCATATCCTCAAAAACTCCTTGTCATCTACCTCTCTGATCAAGGGTTCAAGCCTTCTGACGGATTTATAGTATGCCCACTGCATTGTGTTCCCAATCCAGCAGCTCACGTCTCTCTCCAGATCAGCCCAAGAGACTGTGCCACCCAGTTCAGGAACGTCAATCTCCCCTATCGAGGCATGTCTCTCTATAACTTCTGACGGAGTGGCCATCTCTAAATGCCACCATCGCAGGATCTCCTCCGGCAGATGCTTGAGAAATTCATGGATGCCTGTTTCTGGCCAGTGGTGTTCGCCGAAGGTCTCGTAGTCCGGGAATATGCTGATGCATTGACCTTGGGCAGCTGCTAACCAGCTAGCATACTTATTAGCCGTCAAGGGCCATTCACTCCACCATCTAGCAGAGAATCTAAATCCTATGTCGTCAGTCAGCTTGTAATTTCTCAACAATATCTTGAGTCTCTTGCAACCTCTAGGCGTATAGAGGTGGTTAGGCGATTTTCCATGCAGGATCCTCTCCACGCCCTCTGTGAACACCCCTTTGTATCCAAGCCCTTCAACAGTCTTTGCTATTGCGTTATTATAGAGCAACTCTGTATTCTCGAAAACCTGAGACCTGCTGCCCAGCAAATCCTTTACTATTTGCTGATGCATCTCAACCTGCTGAATGAACTCTTGTTTTTCAGGGAAAAGACTGGCCAATGAATGATGATACGTCTGACTTAAGAATTCGACACAACCAGTCTCAGCAAGCTGTCTAAAAGATTCCAGAAGATCTTTGTTGAACATCTCGCATTGTTCCAGAAAGATCCCGGAAATACTGAATGAAACCTTGACCTTCCTTCTCTCCTTCTTATGTCTATCGATTGCGTCCAACAGTATCCGGTTTGAAGGAAAATAGCATTTTCTGCTTGTTCTCTCGAATACTTCCTTGTTCACTCTCCGGTCAAAGTAGTAATCGAGGAGTTCTTTCTTCTTCATCCGTCTCAATAGTCGGCTTTCCCAGAAGAGATTACGTTTCAGCCTGTAGGGTTGGTGAACCTCGAATACGATTACAATGTCCGTCAAAGCCTCACTCTCTGTCTATCTCAATATAAGCTTGGCTTTATTTCTCATTTGTTGTGTATGTGACGAGGAGAAGTCTAGGCTCAATTCTGGTCTTATCTCCAATTCTGATGCTAGATTCATAATCTATTTATCTTCTACGCCCGATTCTGTTGTGAAAAGTGAAGTGAAAAAGAACATGTCGATTGAAAAGATCAGCCTCGACAATAAGGATGAGTTAATGCAGATGATAACCAACGAAATAGAGCAGATCGAGAAGGGGCTTACAGTTGTCTGCAGTCGTGTTCCAGTAAACGACAAGACGGGATTGGACATACTCTGCCATGACAGCAATGGACAGATAGTAGTCTTACAGTTGAATGTTGAAGAAGACGATCAAATGCTGCTGCAAGGAATACAAAGCTTGGACTACGTAAACAAATTCAAGTCGTTTCTCAAAGCTACATACAGCAAGCACAAGATTGATGACAACGAAGACCCAAGACTAATCTTGGTTGCCCCTAGCTTTTCAGAAACGTTGCGCCAAGTAGTTCAAAACATGCAAGGAATGCACATAGATCTCTACGAGTGGGAGTATCTAAAAATAGGAGACCATAAAGGCCTCCGACTCCAACCCATTTTTACGCCGCAGCTGCCAAAGAAACCCAAAGAAGATAAGAAGGAAACCAAATCAAAGAAGGAGAAGCCTGAACCTAAGCCGGAGAAGAAGGAATCGCCACCCGAACCTAAGGAAAAACCAGAATCTGAACCTCCAAAGGAAGACAAGTTTCCAATGTTCCCACTGCCGAGGGAAGAACACGAAGAAGAAAAGAAGGAACCCGAACCCGAAAAGAAGAAAGAACCTCCAAGAAGGAAACTGAAACTCTTCTAGGAAACCTCTGACCCAATTTTCTACTGCAAAATACTTGTTGTAAAGCAGAATAGTGGTAAACATTTTGAGAATAGGCTTCTTTGTGTGGGAGTATCCGCCGGCACTTGTTGGTGGTCTAGGGACTTATGCAGATTATATCACTAGAGAATTTGTATCTCTTGGTCATGACGTGACAGTTTTCACGCTTAATCCTGGAGATTTGAAGACAAGAGAAGTCGTCAGGGGCGTTGAAGTCCACCGACCTCTGGTCGCAGACGCCAGCAACGTCTTCCCTATGTTTGTCATTGATGATCTGAAGAGATGGGGAACCAACATACGCTTGTTCAACGATATATTCATCTACAACGTGCTGAGTGCCACAAAATTCGTGAACAGTCTGATGAAGAAGGAAGGCTGCAACTATGATATTGTCTGCGTTCATGATTGGCTAAGCAGCATAGCAGGAGTCATAGTTAAGAACGAAACAGAGGTTCCCATGGCTTTCCACGTCCACAGTACAGAATGGGGCAGAAGTGGCGGACAAGGTTCCAGCGTAGTATCACACTTTGAATGGGCAACTGGACAGAAAGCAGATAGGATATTGACTGTCAGCCATGCTATGCAGGAAGACTTGGCAAGGCATGGGTGGCCAAAATCAAAGATAAGTGTAGTGTGGAACGGAGTAGATCCGGAAAGATATCGCCCGGGAATATGTGACCCGAATGAAGTGGAAAGGATTCGAAGCAAATATAGTGTAGGATCTGAAGAGAAGCTTCTTCTTTTCCTGGGAAGGCTTACATGGGTGAAAGGAGTCAGAAACCTTGTTCAGGCGATGCCAACAGTGTTAGAAGATTACCCCAACAGTAAACTGGTCATCCTAGGTAAAGGTGAACAGCAGAGGGACATAGTAGAGACGGCGAACAGGTTAGGGATAAGAGACCGGATTGTCTGCAGGTTTGAGTTTGTTCCAGAGAAGGAAAGGATTCTGCATTATGCAGCATCTGATGTTTGCATCTTTCCATCTACCTATGAGCCTTTTGGAATAGTGAGCCTAGAAGCGATGGCTATGGGGAAACCGTTGGTGGTAGGCGCTCAAGGCGTTGTGGGTTTCAAGGAGCAGGTCGTGCCTTCAGGTCCGGATAAGAATGGAATGCATGTTAATGGACAGAACCCTGCCGACATTGCATGGGGCATAAAAGAGGTCTTGTCCGATTCGGATAGAGCCAAGAAATGGGGCGAAAACGGAAGAAAACGTGTCCTGCAATACTTCACATGGAAGAAGGCAGCAGAACAGACGTTACAGATCTATGAGGCAATTGGAAACTCAGAGGAAGAAACTGAGGCAGCTGATCTAGTCGAAACACTAGCGCACAACTAATCCTTAAAGGATGATACATCTTTCCTGTTGAGTGCATTTCTTTTCTAGGCTGCACTGAGCCCAATAAGCTAGAGCGCAAAAGTTCGGCATAGTTGCGGCTAGGCAGTGACCCTTAGCCATCTGATTCATCGTTTTCTTCATTTTCAGTGTTCAGCGTCTTTGTAGATATCTCACGGATCAGCGGTTCGGTCTTAACTCCTTCTATTTCGATCTTAGCGTTTGGATACTGCTGCTGTAACTGTTTCTTGAATGCTGTGGCATCATTGTTCTTTCCCACTTTTGCTTTGACTTTGGTTCCTTCAGGGGTCTGAACTACGCTGATGGAGTACCTAGTGTCAGGGAACTTGTTCGATACTAATTCTGTGTCATTGAAGAACGAGCCTCCGAATAGGTCGTCTATTATGCTGCGTCTTTTCTTGCGTGGCATCTCCATCAACTATCTCAAATATGGTTGTGTCTTAAAAACTTATCAAACAGTCTGATCGAGTCTTACAACGTCGGCCAGTTGAGGTGTGGACACTTCGAACAGGACTGAACTCTTACTGCCGATGATTCTGTGAACCGTCTTCGGAGGAAGCGTTATGTCGTCTCCTTCTTTCAATGTGACCATCCTGTCTTTCAGAACTATGTCTACTTGGCCTTTGAAGCAGTAGATGGTTTCCTTCTTGTCCTTGTGATAATGTTGAGAAGTGTGACAGTTCCTCTTTATGATGAGAATCTTCCCGCCATATTCCTGTTCTTGGGCTATCCACAGCTCCTTACCCCAATTCTTCAGAATCTCCTTCACACCAAGTACCCCGGTTTTGTCACTTTTTCGTCTACAATTATCTATACCCTTTTACTTCTTAAAAGCAAGGAGTTATCTCGAAGCCAAGGTCTTATTGTATAATATCTGACGCAAGACTAAACTATCGGTAATCTCTTGTTTCCTTGGAGCAGCGCGCGCTATCTTACTGTAAGCAATTGTACCTACGAGCGCACAAAGCCAAGTTGCAAAGTAGCGTTGCTGCGGCTCTTGTTTGATGACGAATTACATCCGACCTATTTCGGAAAGCTCTACGATAATGAGAGAGGCAGATTATAAAGAGTCGAATACCTTTACGCAGTGTTTGGATAATGGCGTCTTTTCTAGCATGCAAAGCCTCTTGGCCTGTGCCCTGAGAGCCAAATTATGGCTTCTGCTAGTTTTCAGGTTTCATCTTCAGAAATTCATGTCTTGCTTTGCTTTTTTGTCTCACCAGATTCTCAACTGCTTTGAACTGTCGTTGGTAGATGTGGCAATTTTTGGAGTGGACGATGAGCTTGCCTGAATTGTTGCTTCAAAGTGAGATGTTCAATCCTTTCACATTCTGCGTAGTTGCTGAGCTTTGGTTGCCAGATGCCCCTCTACAACGTGTGGAAAGACCTGGACAGTATACGCTTTAGCGGTAAGAACTGCATCATGACCGAACTCACCAGAATCCTAGTACTCTTTGGGCATCATCTGGAGCTCTTTGTAGCTGAATACCGGCCCATCTTTGCACACGAACTTGTTTCCTATGTTGCATCTCCCGCACTTTCCAATGCCGCATTTCATTTTCATCTCGAGGGATAGTACGACATCCTCGGGGCTGAATCCAAGTGCATCGATAATTGGCATGGTGAACTTTATCATTATGGGTGGGCCGCAGACAATGGCGACAGCGTTGCTGGAGCTTGGGGCGACCTCCTTAAGAACGGCTGGGACAAAGCCTACCAGCCCGGTCCAGCCAGGAACGGTGCGGTCTATAGTCACGTTAAGGTTAATGTCATTCCTCTTCTCCCAAGCTTCGAGGTCACGTTTGTAGATGAGCTCGCCTGGGTCGCGGGCTCCGTAGATGACCGTCAAGTCTTTGAACCTATCTCTGTTGGCCTCGTGAAGGATGAACTTGATTAGAGATCTCAGCGTTGTGAAGGCGAAGCCTCCGCCGACAACGACAACATTGTGGTCTTCCATTCTATCCAGTGGGAATCCGTTGCCGAATGGTCCCCTGACCCCTATCACCGTTCCTTCCTCGCTGTTGTGTAGGGCTGTGGTGACGACTCCGACTTTTTTCACGGTGAATTGAATGTAGTGCTCGTCCATTGGGGATGAGGCTATGCCTATGGGGCATTCTCCAGCGCCGAAGGCTGAGATCTCAGCGAACTGGCCACATCTGTACTCGAAGTTCTTCATAGCCTCTGGCACTTGAAAAACAAGCTCAAACGTCTTTATGTCCTTCGCCTCGTTTTCTGTTATGATCTTCCTGATGACTGCTAGGTTTGGAGTGTATGGTTTGCTCATTTCTTTTGCTCCACTCGTCTAGTCGATATTTCCTCAACTATTTCTCTAATGTCAAGGTTAACAGGACACTCCCTGACACATCTTCCACAGCCTACGCAGAACCTTTCGCCGAAGTTCTTGACGGAGTAGTTGAACTTGTGCATGATCCTCTGTCTCATCCTCTCCTTTTCCGAGGGCCTGGGGTTATGCCCGGAACCCTGCAGTGTGAAGCAAGCGAACTGGCATGAGTCCCAGATTCTGACTCTCTTTCCTTCTTCCATTTCCTCATCCATGACGTCGAAGCAACAGCAGGTGGGACAGAGGAAGGTGCAGACTCCGCAGCCTACACACTTCTGGTGTATCTGGTTCCATATTGAATCGTCGAGCCTGTCAAGCTTCTCGGTTACGCCTTCGACGGATACCTTAGACCTGAGAGCTTTCTCAGCCTCTTCGGATAGCCTCTTCGCTTTCTCGATATCGTGCTTTTCTGCGTTCGCTAACCATGGGAATTTTCCAATAAGCTTCTCACCCTTTTCGGTGACTGTTTCTATCAGATACTTGTCATTCAGATCTTGAAGAATGAGGTCCATTCCTTCTTTTCCAAAGGGGGACCCTCCTGTGGAGGTGCAGAAACACGTGCTCAGAGGATGGTTACAGGCCAAACCGATTGCAGTCGCATTCTCCCTCTTCTCCAGATAGTACGCGTCTTTGTGTTCCCCAGAAGAGAAGAGCTTGTCAAGCAATGCGAAGCCTTTTGCATCACAGGGGCGGACTCCCAGCAGCACAATCTTTCTCTTCAAGGCTGAGGGTTCCTCTATTTCTACACCCTTCTTGCCGACTCTGTAAGTGAACATGATCTCGGTTTGTGGGAAGAAAACCTCCTTGGGGGGTTTTGTCGTGTTCTGGAAGTTCAGGTAAGTTTCATTTCCAGAGGAGACCTTTTCAAAGGAAACAAGAGTCTTCTTCTTGACCGGCGCGAAAACCTCGTGTTCTTTGGTCAACTCTTCGATGAGGATGGGGATTTTGCTCTTTTCTATAACCTTCCACTTCATTTGAAACACTACATTTTCACTTGATGAACTCTTGAGGGTCTTCCATTTTGAACTCTCCCAGCGGTGGGACGTCTTCAAGGTTCAGTCCGGACTTGTAGTTGTACCGTTCTTTCATGATCTTTTCGGTCTTCTTCACAAGCACCCTCAAGTTTATGTCCATAGGACAGGCTCGACTGCAAGCTCCGCAGTCGACGCATCTTCCAGCCACGTGGAGGGCGCGGACAACGTGGTAGATCATTGTGTCTGAGAGGTCGCTCGTTTTGCCAAACCAGACTGGCATGGTCTGGTCGACGAAGCATGTCTTACAGTAACAGAGGGGGCAAACATTTCTACAAGCGTAACACCTGATGCACTTGCTTAATTCTTCCTTGAAGTGCGCCCACCTTTCCTCCGGCGACTTCGACTCAAGATCTGAAACCTCAGTGAACTCGTCGATCTCTGGTGCTTCAGGCACTTTTTGTCCAACAAACACATCGTAGACAGGTGGGTTTCTGTGACTGCAGGTTATGCATGAGTCGCAGATGAGATCTTTTTTCGGCAAGACAGACTGGAAGACTCTTCCCCTAACCCTGATCTGTTCGTCCTCAAAAGTGGCTTCCAAGACTTCTTCTCCGTCGAGTTTTGCCTCCAACTTTTTCCTGTCGATGACCCCTCGACAGGGAACGCCTATGATAACTGTGTTTTCCCTCGAAATCTGCTTTTCGACGGTGCAAACAGCCATTGTACGAGCGTCGCAACCCTTTGCGACAACACCTAGTATTCCATCTCTGCCCACTAAGTATTTTGAAAGATTGGCGTCGCAACATGCGTTCCAAACGAGCTTTTGAACGTCTTCTACTCTGTCCACAAAGCAGGGAGTGGTGCGAAGCGGCAGAGTTCCTTGCTCATATCCAATTATCAAGTTGACTTTCTTCTCGCTGAGAAGCTTCTTGGCGACCTCTCTTATCGAATCTTCAAGGTTCTCCATGCGACGCTACCTCTTCACAAGTCTTTCGGCAGACCCTAGGGCCTTCACCTTTTCTACTGTATCCTTTACAACATTGGCGAACTTTTCACCTTCAGCAGCGGAGACCCATGAGAAGTTTACCCTCCCAGGCTCGATTCCGACGTATTCCAGTAGATCCTTCAGAACGGCGAATCTCCTTCTGGCCACGAGGTTTCCGCTGATGTAGTGGCAGTCGCCGGGGTGGCATCCTGAGACCAAGACTCCGTCCCATCCGCGTTGAAGGGCCTTTATGATGAAGTATGGGTTGACCCTCCCAGAGCAGGGCACTCGGACGACTCTTATGTTCGGCGGGTACTGCATCCTGCTTATTCCAGCAAGGTCCGCTCCAGCGTAGCTGCACCAATTGCACAAGAAGGCTAGTATTTTCGGGTTCCATTCTTTTCCAGCAAGTTTCAATTTAGTCACCTCAACGCGTCTATGATCGAACTCACCTGCATGTCATTGAAGCCCTTGATGTCAATTGCTGAGCACCTACAAGTAGCGGCACAGGCTCCACATCCTTTGCAGAGGGCACTGTTCACTTTTGCTACTTTCCCCCTCTTGGTTTCTTCGATTTCTATGGCGTTGTAAGCGCATACGAGTATGCAAAGCTCGCACGCTGTGCATCTATTCTCGCTGATAGTGGCGATGATTCCCTCGGCCTCGATGGTGTCTTTCGTCAGCAGCGTACATGCTCTAGACACTGCGGCCTTTGCTTGGGAGATGCTTTCTTCTATGGATTTCGGCGAGTGAGCCATCCCGCATACGAAGATGCCTTCTGTGGCAAAGTCAACAGGCCGAAGCTTGGCATGTGCCTCTAAGAAGAAGCCGTCTTCGTTCACAGGAACCTTCAGCATCTTGGCTAGAGTCTCGTTTTCTTTGGGTGGAACAACGGCTGTGCTCAGAACGAGGACGTCTGCGTCTATAAGGATGTCTTCTTGGATGGTTGGTTCAAAAACCGATACTTGCAGGTTTCCTTTTCCTCCTGACGCGTCTTTGGCAATCTTAGGTTTGTTTTCCTCTTCGTAGCGTATGAAGACCACTCCGGCCTCTCGAGCTCTTCTGTAGTGTTCTTCCACTAGGCCGTAGGTTCTCATGTCTCGGTAAAGAACGTACACGTTAGCGTCTGGGTCTTTCTCCTTCACTTTTAAGGCGTTCTTGACCGCCTCTCCGCAGCATATTCTGCTGCAGTATTGGTGTTCGTCACTTCTGGACCCTACGCATTGGATAATTACCACGTTGCCGAACTTTTCGTTGCCAACAGTTGCAATTCTGTTCTCCAATTCCAGCTGCGTTAATACGCGGTGGTCTTTTCCATAGAGGTACTCGTTTGGGCGATATTCTTCACCTCCGGTAGCCACGATGATGACCCCTTGCTCCAGCTCCTTTCTCGCTTCGCTGCCCGTGTTTTGGGTTACAGTTGTCTTGAAGTTTCCCACATATCCGGAGACGTTCTCCACTTTGGCGTTGAGGAAGACTTGGATCAGCTTGTTCGAGTTTACGTTGTCAATAATGGTCTTTAGATACTCATGGGTGTCGTCGTTGTCCAGAGTGTAGTGTATCTTGCAGAGGAAACCTCCAAGTTCCTTGTTCTTCTCTACTAAATCTACTTCCAAGCCTTGCTCGGCTAGGGCTAGAGCTGCAGTCATTCCTGCCAATCCTCCACCGATGACGAGACCTCGTTGGGTGACACCTAGCGAAAGCCTTTCTAGGGGTTCTAACATTCGAGCTTTTGCTACTGCCATTCTCACCAGGTCCTTCGCCTTTTCCGTGGCGGCTTCGTGATCGTGCATGTGTACCCAGGAACACTGGTCGCGAATGTTTGCCATCTCGAAGAGATACCTGTTCAGGCCAGCCTCCTTTATCGTTTCTTGGAATAGCGGTTCATGTGTTCGGGGTGAACAAGAGGCCACAATAACTCTGTTGAGGCCGTATTCTTGTATTCTATTCTTGATTATCTCTTGAGTGTCTGACGAGCATGTGTAAAGGTTGTCACAGGCGTGAACGACGTTTCGAAGGGTTTGAGCATACTCCACAACGCTTGGGACGTCGACAACTCCTCCAATGTTGATGCCGCAGTGACAAATGAAAACCCCTATCCTTGGGGGCTGACCCCTAACATCCAGCTCTTCTGGATACTCCTTCCTCCTGACCAAGGTTCCCCGAACAGAAGACAGCAATTCGCCCACGCTGGCAGAAGCCGCGCTGGCTTGAGTAACGGTTTCGGGAATATCCTTTGGCGAGGAGGCTGCACCGCAGACAAATATACCAGGCTTTGACGTTCTTATAGGTGTGAAGGTTCGTGTCTTAAAGAAGCAATATCTATCAAGTTCAACCCCAAGTTTCTCAGCCATTTCCTTATTTCCTTTAGCAGATTTGATGCCTGTTGTGAGAACAACTAGGGCAAACTCTTCTTGTATGAGCTTTCCATCTTCAGATTCATACTTTATTTTTAGGTCTCGCGTTTCTGGCACTTCTTCTACGGAGGAAACTCTACACCTAACGAACTTCACACCATATTCATTTTTTGCTCTCTCGATGTATTTGTCGAAATCCTTCCCGTAGGCCCTGATGTCCATGACGAATATTGTCGGCTCGATTTCATTCATGTGCTCCTTTGCTATCACAGCTTCCTTAGTAGCATACATACAACAAACCGACGAACAATAATCGCTTCCACACGTAACATCTCGAGAACCCACGCATTGTATGAAGGCAATCTTTCGAGGGATGTCACCGTCGGATGGGCGAAGGATCATACCAGCATGCGGACCGCTGGCGCTGAGGAGACGCTCAAACTCGATGCTTGAGACAACGTTTAGGTATCGACCATAGCCATACTCCGTCTTAAGGCTTGGATCGAATTCGTCAAACCCTGTGGCAAGAATTATCGCTCCAACATCAAGTTCGAGTTCTTCGTCTTCTTGGTCATACCTAATCGCCCCTGCCTTGCAGACTTCTTCACATATGCCACAGCCTAGACACTCTTCCTTGTTGATGGCATAAACCAATGGCACTGCTTGGGGATATTTGATGTAGATGGCTCCACCTTTGGATAGTCCTTCATTGAATTCGTCTAACGCTTCAACTGGACATTTTTGTGCACAAACACCGCAACCAGTGCACTTCTCCTCATCGACACGCCTTGATCTCCTCGTCAATATTACCTTAAAGCGCCCTGCCTCTCCCTCAACACGCTTCATATTCGCATTTGTCATCAGGCTAACATTCTGGTGCCTACCAGCAGCAACGAGCTTAGGCGCCAGAATACACATGGCGCAGTCGTTTGTCGGGAACGTCTTGTCGAGCTGGGCCATCGTCCCGCCTATGCTGGGTGAAGAGTCGACAAGGTAGACCTTGAAGTCTGAGTCTGCTAGGTCAAGTGATGCTTGGACCCCTGCGATCCCGCCGCCGATAACCATAACAGCTCCGACTTTGTCCACCGTAGTCACCTCTTCAATGCAGTATATATTGGGGTCATGTCCTCTACTCTGTCGACAGTGATTAAGCCTCTGCGTCTCAGAATCACCACATGGTCTAGTACCTGCTTGTTGTCTAGCCCTAGACGTTTGGACAAATGCTTGATTGACATTGGTTCCTTCTCTAGTGAGAGATAAATTCTGTTACGTATGTATTCGGCTGAAATAGCGTCGTTCATTATCTTGTCGAATTCTTCCTGTGATATCTCCTCTCCATAGACATTTCCTTCCTCGATCATTTTCCTCTCTCTGGCCACAAGCGCTCGTAGCCTGAAATCTTCCACCGCTTTTTTGGCTGCTTGTATACCTTCCAGTTTCTTTGGATCTAGTTTTTCTTTCCGTAAGGGGGAAGGACCGAGAACCTTGATATGGTTTGTAAAATCTCGGACGACCTCTGCGAATCGAGCTCCCTCCGATGCAGAGACCCAGTCAAGGCGTAGGCGCTCTGCCAAGCCTAACGGAGTTATCAATTTTTTAAGCATCTTAATCTTCCGTTCAGCCTCATAGTTTCCAGTCATGTAGTGGCAATCACCAGGATGGCAACCCATAACAATAACGCCGTCCACGCCACTGGCCAGTGCTTCTAGCACCAAGACAGGGTCTATTCTTCCACTACACAGCACTCTAATTACCCTTAGGTTGGGAGGGTACTGGATTCGACTAACGCCTGCCAAATCAGCGCCAGCATAGGCACACCAGTTGCAGAGGAAACCCAATATTTTTGGCTCGAATTTCATGCGACCACCCTCTCCAACAAGGCGTTAGTCTGGGAAATGATCTGTTCATCAGTGAAGTGAGGTATGGTAATGGCCCTTTCAGGGCAACTTGCTGCGCAGAGGCCACAACCTTTGCAGAGCACTGCCGTTACCTCTGCCACACCCACTTCATTCTTTGCTATGGCACCGTAAGGACAAAGTTTCACGCAAGTTCCACATCCCGTGCACATTTTTTCATCAACTGAGGCAACGATTCCTTCAGCCTCAATTTTTCCCTTTGATAGGATTGTACACGCCCTCGAAACAGCTGCGTACGCCTGGGAAATGCTTTCTTCAATGGATTTTGGGGCGTGAGCCATGCCGCAGACGAAAACTCCGTCAGTGGTGAAATCGACTGGACGCAACTTCGCGTGTGCTTCTAAGAAGAAGCCATCCTCATTTAGGGGAACCTTTAACATCTTGGCTAAAATTTTGTTTTCCTCGGGCGGGACGACGGCAGCACTCAGCACCACTAGATCAGCATCGATTGAAATTTGCTCGCCAATTATAGGTTCATAGACTGAGACGCTTAGAATATTCCCTCCATTTTCTGATTTTTTCATAATCACCTCAGGTTTATTGTCCTCCTCGTAACGAATGAAGACTACACCGAGTTCCCGTGCTTTTTCGTAGTAGGTTTCAACTAATCCATAAGTTCTCATGTCTCGATATAGTATGAATACCTCTGTGTTAGGATTTTTCTCCTTAATCTTCAAAGCGTTCTTAACTGCCTCACCGCAACATACGCGACTACAATACGGATGGGCATTATCCCTGGAACCGACACATTGAATCATTACCACGCAATTTAGTTTATCAACATCATCACTCGTCGAAAGACGATTCTCCAACTCTGACTGGGTGATTATCCTAGGGTCCACACCGTACTGATACTCGCTTGGTCTGTACTCTTTACCTCCTGTAGCCACGATCACAATTCCATGATCCAGATCCTTCTTTTCCGAGTCCTGAATTATGGTGGTTTTGAAGTTTCCGATATGACCAGAAATTTCCTCAATGTTGGCTCCAAGGAAGGTATGAATCAGAGGATTTTCCTGAGCCTTTTTGATCAATTTTTCTAAGTGCTCTTGCGGGTCTTCTCCTTCCAGCGTATAGCGAATGTTGCGTAGAAATCCGCCCAGCTCCTGCTTTTTTTCAATCAGATAGACTTCAAAACCCTGCTCAGCCAATGCCAGAGCTGCTGTCGTCCCAGACAAACCGCCGCCAACAACAAGACCCCTAGGGATAACGTCCAGAAGTATTCTGTCCAAGGATTCGAGCTTTCCAGTCTTGGCCACAGCCATCCTAACCAGGTCCTTAGACTTCTCTGTCGCAGCTTCATGTTCATGCATATGCACCCAAGAACATTGGTCGCGGATGTTCGCCATTTCAAAGAGATACCTGTTTAGCCCAGCTTCCCTTAATGTTTCTTGGAATAGCAGTTCATGGGTTCGAGGGGTGCATGAGGCCACAATAACCCTGTTGAGGTTATGCTCTTTGATTCTCTTCTTGATCAGTTCCTGTGTGTCAGAGGAGCATGTGTAGAGGTTGTGGCAGGCGTGGACGACGTTTGGGAGAGTCTGAGCATACTCCACCACGCTTGGAACGTTGACGACCCCTCCGATGTTGATGCCGCAGTGACAAATGAAGACCCCTATTCTCGGGGGCTGGCCCCCAACATCCAACTCTTCTGGATACTCCTTTCTCTTCACTAAGGTCCCTCGCGCTAAAGAAAGCACTCTGCCAACGCTGGTGGCAGCGGCGCTGGCCTGAGTAACAGTCTCAGGAATATCCTTGGGCGAGGAGAACATACCGCAGACGAACACTCCAGGCCTAGAGGTTTCCATAGGATGGAAGGTGTGGGTCTTGCAGAAACCGTGCTCGTTTAGCTCAACGCCGAGGTTTTTTGCTAGTTTCCTGATGTTCTCGGATGGTGTGAATCCGACCGATAGGACGACTAGGTCGAATTCTTCCTTGTGGAGCCTTCCGTCTTCGGCCTCGTAGCTTATCCTCAGGTTTCGAGCCTTGGGTATCTCCTCTACTTCGGACACCCTGCATCTGACAAATCTAATTCCGTACTCATTCCGGGCCCTTTCAATATACTTATCAAAGCCCTTCCCGTAAGCCCGCAGGTCTATGTAGAAGATAGTGGGTTCGATTTGGCTCATGTGCTCTCTGGCTATGACTGCCTCTTTCGTGGCATACATGCAGCAAACCGAAGAGCAATAGCCGTTTCCACACGTGACGTCTCTAGAGCCGACGCACTGTATGAAAGCGATTTTCCCAGGGATATCTCCGTCTGAGGGTCTCTGCACACGTCCTATGAAAGGTCCGGAAGCGCTCAAGGTGCGCTCGAACTCGATGCTGGTGACCACGTTGGGATATCGTCCGTAACCGTACTCGCTTTTCAACTTGGCATCAAACTCCTCAACGCCGGGGGCTAGAATGACAGCCCCAACGTTCAGATTGACTTCTTTCTCTCGATCCGAGTAGTTTATGGCGTCGGCTAGACAAACGTTTTTGCAGAGCCCGCAGCCTACACACTCTTCTCTGTCGATCATGTACACTAGGGGTACAGCTTGCGGGTAGTTGATATGAATCGCCGCTCTGTCACTCAAGCCTTTGTTGAAGGCGTCTATGGCGTCGACTGGACAGAACTCGGCGCATAGTCCACATCCTGTACACTTCTCGATGTCAACGTAGCGTGGTCGTTGCCTCACAGAGACATTGAAGTTGCCTACCTCTCCAGAAACCTCGGTGACTTCGGAGCATGTCAGGATCTCAATATTCAAGTGTCTTCCGCACTCCACGAGCTTTGGTGACAGAATGCACATGGAGCAGTCGTTGGTTGGAAAGGTTTTGTCCAGCTGCGCCATGACCCCGCCTATAGCTGAGGAGTTATCCACCATGTAAACTTTGAAGCCTGAATCGGCCAGATCCAGCGCGGCCTGTATCCCTCCAATTCCCCCACCAACAACTAGCACTGAACCCACTTCGCCTGCTTCAGAAACCGGGTCTCGCGTGTTCACGTATGCCACCCTCCACGTCGTTGAATCTAGCTATCCCCCTACAACCCTTCGATACCTCGGACTATGCCCTTCGATCCCCACAACAGAGACCAACCCGTCACGCTCAAGAGAGATCATGTTTCTCAACACCTCCCTCGATGAAGCTTCCACTCTCTGAGCTATCTCCTTGACAGAGAGCGTGCCTTCTCCAATTGAGAGGAGAATCCGTCTTTTCGCAAACTCCTTTTCGATGGCTTGGAGCATCAGCTGGTCGAACTCTTCTTGTGACACCCTCTCCCCGAAGACATTCTTGTCCTCTACGAGCTCCCTTTCCCTGCCCACAAGCCATCTGATTCTCTCTTGGGCGAGGGCATCCTTGGCTGCAACCAAGCGTATTCTCAACTGTGATGGCTCTAGGGCTGTTTCTTTGCCAAGCGGGCCCAGTTTCTTCACCGTTTCTGTGAAATCTTTCACCAAACCTGCAAAACGTTCGCCCTCAGCCGCCGACACCCAATCGACTATTAGTCGCTCAGTAGACAACCCCACGTTCTTCAGGACATTTTTGGTCGTTTTCATTCTCCTTTCTGTGTAGTAGTTTCCGGTCATGTAGTGGCAGTCGCCGAGATGGCAGCCCAAAATCATAACGCCGTCCAACCCTCTGATGAAAGCTTCTAGAACGATGGTTGGGTCAATCCTTGCTGAGCACATCACCCTGATAATCCTGAGGTTTGGCGGATACTGGAAACGGCTGACTCCAGCTAGATCTGCGCCTGCATAGGAACACCAGTTGCAGAGAAATCCGAGGATGTCTGGTTCAAAACCTTCTTGAAGAGTCATGATATCGCTCCTGAAAGTGGAATTACTTGAGCGAGAAGTTGCTCATCTGTGAAGTGCCGCATGGTGATCACCATCTCGGGACAACCCGCCCCGCACGCCCCGCAACCCTTGCAGGAGGCGGCTATCACATTGGCTTTCTTTCCCTTCTCGGTTCCTTCGACCCGTATCGCATTGAATGGACAAGTCAGTTCACATAAACCGCAGCCTGAACATTCTTCCTCATTAACCACAGCGATTGAAGGCTCGGTCTTCACACGTCCAACCGACATAGGTATAGACGCCCGAGAGGCTGCACCATATGCTTCGGACACGCTCTCCCCGACATTTGCTGGCCAGTGGGCGCAGCCGCACACATAGATGCCGTCCGTTGCGAAGTCAACAGGTCGAAGTTTCACGTGGGCCTCTAGAAAGAAGCCATGCTCATCTACGGGCACTTTCAGTTGTTGCGCAAGATCTGCAGAGTCAGGGTTGGCGACCATCGGAGTGGACAGTACAACCAAGTCATAAGGCAGGATGAGTTCTTCACCCAAAAGCTCATCGTAGACTCTCACCGATCCATCCTCGACGACCGGCTGCCTTTCAGGTGAATATCTTATGAACGTTGTGCCGGTGTCTCTCGCGTTTCCATAGTAATCCTCATAGATTGTTCCTTGGGTCATCATATCTCTGTAGAGTATGAAAACCTGAGCATCTGGGTTAGCTTCCTTAATCAGCATGGCGTTTTTAAGGGCAGTTAGACAGCAAACCTTGGAGCAGTAGGCTCTTTCTTCGCTTCTAGATCCCACACATTGGATCATTACAACCGTGTCGGCGTCGAGGCTTCCTTCCATCAGCATCCGCTCCAGTTCCATCTGAATGATAACGCTCTTTCCATCGTAGCCGTACATATCCACGGGCTTAAACGTCCTGGCACCTGTTGCCACTATGATCACTCCGGCCTTGAATAATCTCTCCTTTCCCCCCTGCCTTACCGTGACGTCATAGTTGCCAACGAAGCCCTTCACTTCTTTAACTTCTGAAGATGTCAAAACATCTATCTTCGGTTTCGTCTTAATTTCTTTCACTTTGACTTGAATAAGCCTTGAGGCTTCTTCGTGAGTTGGGTAAAGTCTGTATATACTGTTCAGAACTCCGCCTAACCGGTCTTCCTTCTCTACCAGCTTCACGTCAAAGCCTCGGTTGGCTAGGCTTAATGCGCAGGTCATTCCAGCTATTCCTCCACCGATCACCAAAGCGCAAGGAGTGACCTCAACTTCGGTTTCTTCTAAGGGCTCCAGCAGTATCGCCCTTGCGACTCCCATCCTTATGAGGGCTTTTGCCTTTTCCGTTGCCCTCTTCCTTTGTTGCATGTGAACCCAAGAGCATTGATCCCTTATGTTGACGAACTGAAAGAGGTTTGGGTTCAATCCTGCCTCCCTACAAGTTGATCTGAATAGGGGTTCGTGGGTCCTGGGGGTGCAAGAGGCTACAACAACGCGGTTCAGCTTGTTTTCAGCTATCGCGTCTCTTATCTCTGTCAATCCAGCCTCGGAACACGTGTATTGATTGTCCATGGCGTAAACAACATTGGGCAGACTCAAGGCGTACTCAGTAAGTCCTGGAACGTCAAGGAATCCTCCTATGTTCGTGCCACAGTGACAGACGAAAACACCGACTCTCGCGGTACTCAAGCTTTCGTCACCTCATCACCATTTCTGCAGCTCGCTCGGCTGCTCCACTCGCTTGAGCTACAGACTCCGGTATGTCCGTTGGTTCCCGACAGCACCCACACACGAATATTCCAGGTCTCGTTGTGTCCAGCGGGTTGAGAGGGTCTGTCTTGAAGAAGTTATATTCGTCAAGCTCGACGTCCAGAACTTTCGCCAACTCCTCTGTGCTTCTCTTCGGCATCAGGCTTGTCGCCAGAACCGCCAGATCTACGGTCATCTTTCTTGTCTTGGAGCTTTGGGTTTCTTCGTACCAGACTACGGGGTTCTCATCATGATCTTCAGTGATCTTGGCCACTCTTCCTCTGACGTATGATATGTTGTAATCATGCTCTCCACGGGTCACATATTCTTGAAAGCCTTTGCCTGCAGCCCTGAGGTCCACATAGAATATGTGAGACTTCACCTTCGGGTTGTGTTCGTGGGCAAGTATGGCTTCCTTGGTTGCATGCATGCAGCAGACGGATGAGCAGTAAGGGTTATTTCTGAGGTCTCTGGACCCAACGCACTGGACGAAGGCTATTTTCTGCACTGGCTTATTGTCTGAAACTCTCAAGAGATTTCCTCCAGTAGGTCCGGACGCACATATCAACCTCTCGTATTCCAAGGAGATGATCACGTTCCTGAACCTCTTGTAGCCATATTGTGGGATCCCTGAGGGGTCGAAGGGGTCAAAACCAGTGGCGACGATTATGGCACCAACGTTCAACGTTGCATCCATATCTTTCTGCTCAAAGTCTATCGCCTCTCTGGTACAAAATTTCTCGCAGATTCTGCACACTCCTCTCGTTAAGTAAAGGCAATTTTCCCTGTCAATGGTCATGACCGCAGGAACTCCTTGCAGATAGTATGGGTATATGGCTTCCCTCTTTCTTAGCTCCATATCAAACTCGTCAGGGACCTTCACCGGGCATTTTGCGATACAATCCCCACAGTTGACACACTTCTCTTCATCAACAAGTCTAGCATATTTGCGTAACCTCACTCGGAAATCCCCTGTCTTGCCCGTTACCTTTTTGACTTCTGACAGCGTATGGAGAGTGATGTTTGTGTGCCTGAAGCAGTCAGCCAATTTAGGGGCCAGTATACAGATGGAGCAGTCATTTGTTGGAAAAGTCTTGTCGAGCTGAGCCATCCTTCCGCCAATGCTCGGCTTTCTCTCCACCAAGTGTACTTTTACTCCCATGTCTCCGAGATCGAGGGCAGCCTGAATCCCCGCTATACCACCACCAATAACCAGAACCGCCTTAGACTCTTTCTTCAAGGGCCTATCCTCCAGCCAGTTCCAAGAGCCTTTCCTTAGCTCTTGTCTTTTTCCTTCTAGAGAAGGAGACAATTCTGGCTAACATTTTCGTTCTCTCCAGCTTACCTTCCTCTGTATCTTCTAAGATTCTCTCTTGGATGTAGCCCCTACGAAGGGCTTTGTCATAGACAGATGCACCCACCCTTGTCCTTATCAGGGTGGTAGTGTATCCATCAGGTGAACCAAGTCCCCCTACTGAAATGTCTGCGTACTCATTGCTGAAGTCGTGGCACGCGAAGCATGCTGGGCGAGCAACTTCGTGTATCTCTTCTAATGGAACATGAATTGTCATGTCCTTGGTGAGGGTTATTGTGAAGTCATCCTTGATATTTAGTTTAACAACATCTTCCAGATTGATGTCGAGTTTCTTCTCTAACCTTTCTCGTGCCACATCATCAAAAGAGAAGTTTTCTATGCAAAACAGTCCTATCGTATATTTTATGAGGTGAGCTGGGATGATCCCGAGGCATTGCATCTTTCGGATCGCGTTGATCTGGCATGGAGTTCCAACCACGACTATATCTTGCAGATATTTCTTCTCTAGGCTCTTCACCGTGGACAGGATCGGTGTGTACGTAGTATATTCTCCTCCCAATTCCTCTAGATGGAGTGACCCCGAGAATGTGGAACCCGCTGCCTCTATGACTTGCTCACGTGTCCTGGCGATTATTGCCTTCCTAGCAAAGCGTCCAGTCTTCTTTGAGACAACAGCGCCATTTATCAGGGTGCGATCCAGCAAGTATAGAAGGAGGGAGGTCACTACGCCTCCGTCTGTGCAAATCTCCTTTACCTCTTTGCTCGTTGTCTTAGCCGAGGTTATCCTCTGAAAACCTCCTATAGGAGGTTTCCAACCAAACTTCTCCTGGAGTTCTTCGTCTAGTGTATCTGTTTGGGGGCATACCAAGTAGCATATTCCACATTCCTGACACTTATCCTCATTGATATATCGGGGTAAGTCATTCTCGCCCATCTCTAGGGCATTAAGTTCTCCCGCTGAGCAAAAAGAAACGCATCCACCACACTTACCACATATTCCCTTCTCAACCACTTCACTGATCAGGTCATTGAATGTCTTGATCTCCCCCATAGCAACCAGACCTTAGAATGTTAGTATGGTTTTAAACCATTATTTAGAAGTTTCTTATTGGCGAATTGGGGAACAACAGATATAAAGAGGCGGTGCGACCGTATAATTTCTCATTAGGAACGTGGGTCCGGGAGAGATTTGAGCTTGCCTAGGAAGATAGTAATTATTGGTGCAAACGCTGCTGGCGTTCACGCCGCAAATGCGGCTCGCAAAACCGATCCAAAAGCCGAGATAACCTTGATAGACAAGGAACCCTATCCAGCTTACTCTCGTTGCGGCATACCGTATGTCCTGGGGGGTGAGATACCCGGTTTTGAAGATCTCATGGCCTTTCCCCCCTCACACTATCGAATGATGAAGTTTCACCTGCACCTTGAATCTATTGCTAGGTCCATCAATCCTAATGACAATATTGTTCTAGTTGAAGATAAGGATGGAAATTTCGAAGCACTAAAATATGACTCACTGATCTATGCCGCTGGCGCCGACCCATTTGTTATACCGATAGAAGGTCACAACCTTCCAGGGGTCTTCGCCATGAGGACGGTGGATGACGGAAAAGCTATTCAGGAAGCGATGAAAACTGCAAAGAGCGCAGTTGTCATCGGTGCTGGATTCATTGGCTTAGAAACAGCGCATGCTCTTGCGGCGAACAAAATTAAGACTACCATCGTTGAGGTAGTGCCGTATATTCTTCCTGCATTGTTCGACGAAGATATGGCTGACTATACACAGAAGAAGATAGAAGGACATGGTATCAATGTGAAGGTAGGTGGGAGAGTGGATGCAATTCTCGGAAAAGACAAGGTTGAAGGCGTAAGCGTAGCCGGTCAAGAAGTGAAAGCAGATATTGTTGTCATGGCGGCAGGCATTAGGCCTAGAACAGACTTGATAAGGGGACTAGGAGTAGAACTAGGTGTAACCAGAGCTATCAGAGTGAACCCAAGAATGGAGACTAGCGTTTCCGGCATATTCGCGGCGGGAGACTGTGTTGAATCCCAAAGCTCGATCACAGGACTACCATGCCTTTACCAGCTTGGGACCAACGCTGTCAGGCAGGGAACAGCAGCTGGGGTGAACGCAGCAGGAGGATACGCAGCCAATCCACGTGTCATTTGCAGCGCTGTCTCTAAAATCTTCGATTTTGAACTTGGTGCAGTAGGTCTCTCGGAGTATCAAGCTGCCAAGGTCGGTTTCCAGACAGTTAGTTCAAGCATCACAGGCAAAACGCGAGCACCATACTTCCCAGGGGGAAAGGAAGTTAAAGTCAAGATTATCGCTGAGCCGGTCTTGGGAAGGATTATGGGCGCCCAGTTAGTTGGTGGAGAAGATGTAGCGCAACGAATTAACATGCTCTCAGTGGCGATACAAAAGGAAATGACGGCATTAGAGCTTTCGGCGGCAGACACCAGTTACGCTCCCCCAGTAGCTGAGACTGTGGAACCTGTAGCGACAGCCGCAGAGGTTGTCGCAAAGAAAATACGTCAGCGCGCGCGAAGGTAGGGTATCCATCAGGCGCTGACTCTTAGATTTAAGGCTGATCAGCCTAAGGAATAGGATGGAAACTCTGGAAGGCCGAACAGATGAAAATTAACTCATACGATATTCCTGAAGATTATTATTATATTAAAGAACACGAGTGGGCCTTAATGGAAAATACTGGTACTGCGAAAATCGGCATTACTGACTATGGTCAGAAAGCGCTGAGAGATATTACATACTTCTACGCAGGGAAGAGCGACATCCAGATTAAACGAATGGAGACAATCTGCAGGGTCGAGTCGGTAAAATGTGTTGCTGAGATATTAAGTCCCCTTTCAGGTACGGTTCTCAGATTCAATAACGGGATACTTGACGAACCAAGTATCATAAACCGAGATCCTTATGACAAGGGTTGGATAGCAATCATCCGCCCGACCAACCTTGACGACGAGTTGGAAAAACTATTAACGCCAGAGCTTTATGCAGAGCATATCAAAGAACTCACTAAGATCGATGAGACTTTGCTGATTCATAGGTGGAGAAAAGGTTTAGAGAAGAAGACCAGTGAATAAGAGGATTCTGAACTTAGATGCTAAGCTTGCTCAGTAGATTAGAGGCTTTCACACGGTTCAGATCCAATCCTAGCCCCTTTTGGTCTATTCCAAGCGCAAGCCCAAGAACTTGAGGATAAAAGAGTATAGGCAGGTTATAAGCAACGTTGAACCTTCTCTCTATAACCTTCTGATTTCTGTCGTACACGGATCCACATAACGGGCACATAAGAACCACTGCGTCTGCGCCCGCAGCCTTAACGTGGTCAAGCTTCCTCTGAGCCATCGCCAATGAAACTTTATCGTCGACATCCAGAATCACCCCACCGCAGCACTGCGTCTTATCCTCATATTCTACGGCCTCTGCACCCAGAATAGAAATCAACTCATCCAAAGTTCTCGGAAACTCGGGATCCTCGAATTTGTCGAAAACTTCTGAGGGCTTGAGATAATGGCATCCGTAGTGAGGGGCCAACTTGACTCCCTCCAAGCTTTTCTTAACTTGGCTTCCAATTCTTTCAAGACCAACATCTTCATATAAAATCCGTACAAAGTGCTTGACTTTGACATTTCCCTTGTAGGTTCGCCCTATTTTCTGCAGTTTCTTGTTAGCCTCTTCTCTCAACTTATCATTGTGCGTCAGCTCTTTGCTGGTTTCCGATAGCGTCGAGGCACAGCCTGTGCAAATGGTACATATGTCTAGACCCATGCCCTCAGCCACGCTCAGGTTTCTGGCAGCTAGAAGAAAAGCTGTTTCTTGACCAACGGACCTTATGGGAAAGCCGCAACAGGCGAAGCCCTCAACGTCTATGAGTTGCAGCCCAAGCCTTTCGGCGATCTTTCTTGCAGAGAGCTCATATTGTTTAACCATTAGCGGTGCGAGACATCCTGGGAAAAATGCGTACTTCACTTCATGTTCCCCTTTCACCTTCCGACGGATTGAAGCCTGTGAGCTTGAAGAGCTCTTGGACCTCTTTGCTTTCAGATAGGATTTCCGGCAATCCAAGCTCTCCTCGTTTAGCGTTGTCGAAATGGCTCAAAGGGTACAGTGTGCCATGTATCCATAAGACGTCCATTCGCTTAGCAAAAGAGTTGTGAATGTGCCCCTCCTTTACCGCTAGATTTTTCAGAGCGTTCATGACCTCAGGTATTCTAACGTCTTGAGGACAACGTTCCTGACAAGTATAACAAGCAGAACATAACCATATGAAGTTGCTTGAGAGAACCCTTTCCTTCATGCCAAGTACGACCATCCGTATGATCTTCCTGGGGTTGTATTTCTCTTCTATCTCCCTAACCGGACATCCGACATTACATGTCCCGCACTGAAAACATCTCTTTAAATTCTGCCCTCCAGGAACATTCGAGATTTCATCTTTGAACCTAGGGTCAAGCTTGACAGCCACCAAAATGACCTCCCACAGTTCGCCTTGAGTAATCATGCCAAGGTTGAATATAAATATGCGGCGTACGCATCTGGCCCATCAAACATCCAAGGGTGTTCGTATACCAGTGGAACCATTGAAGTCGAAACCTCGAAAAAGAAGATTTGCATCAGAGATTCTCGATGGCCAAGAAGGAACTAACCTTGTTTTTCACATTCTTTCCAGAGTTTACCCATGACCAGGATTTTTCGCATGTGAGTATTTAGAAATGTGAGCCGATCCATGCATGCAAAAGCCCTTGCATTTCATTGACAAAACTCTGGTTCAGATATGTCTGTGCCCGCTTAATAAATTGGAGCGATGCAGAAAATATTTTAGGTTGAGGCGACATTAACCAGTGCGTACGGGAGATAATGATATGTCGCCAATCGCTTTCGTGCTCATAAACACTGAAACGGGATCGGAAGACGAAGTTCTAAGTGCACTAAAGAAAGTCAATGGAGTGAAAGAGACTTACAGTGTGTACGGTGTCTATGATATCATAGCAAAAATCGAAGCCGAGACAATGGACAAACTAAAAGAAGTGGTAACATCACACATAAGGAGTTTAGAGATGACTCGATCAACTCTCACAATGATAGCCACCGAAGAATCAACCTGATCAAGACTAACTCATCAGTACATTCAAAGAATGAAAGCACAGGACAGGCAAAAAGGTTCATTGACTAACTTCTCGCTTTCACGAACCAATGGCAACGTGCAGACTTTGGCTTTCGAGTTTGAATCGATGTGGATCTAGACCAGGCGCCTTTTTCGCCTCCAGCGTGTCGAACATCCTCTTCAAGAAGACCGTTTGATGCGATCGCTCTACTCCTGATAAAGGCTTCTTCGTTTTGCGCATCTCCTCAAACCAGACTGCAACCAGAGTCTGCGAATCAGATTCGCTACTATCTATGAGAAGCTTAGCAATTATGCTTCGATGGAGCATTCGGTTTTGAGTAGCTTTCTTTCAGAATAGAAGCAGATGAAAGAAGGATCACTACTCCGTCAGGATGCTGCTCTTTCTAAAGCAGCAACACCAGGTAGTTCCTTACCCATTAAGAATTCTATCAATGCTCCGCCTGCCGTGCTAATGTAAGAGATTCCGCCGGTTAGTCTAAGCTCTTGCAGAGCCGCTACTGTGTGTCCACCGCCTGCAAGAGAGAATGCGCATGAATCCGCCACTGCTCCGAAGACTCCCTTGGTTCCGTAAACAAATTCCTCGTCTTCGTAGACACCTAAAGGTCCACTGACTACAATGGACCTTGCACCCGTTATAATCTCACTGTATCTCCCGACCGTCTTTGCGCCAATGTCAAATATAGGATGATCCGCTGGAAGTCTTTCAACAGTAACTTCCATCCTTTTGTCGTTCAGTTCTATTGCTACGTCTGAAGGAATCTTGATCTTGTCTGGATATTGTTGCAGGAGTTCCTTTGTCCCACCGACAAACTCCATAAGCCCTTTCTTCTTCAGAAAATCCATGTTCGGCTTGCCCAGATCATAGCCCTTCGCCACTAGAAAAACATGACCCGCTACTCCACCCGTGAGCACATAGTCAGCTATGTCATTGTCCAGCACATATGTTGAGATTTCCAAGGCATCGTCTGCTTTAGCCCCTCCTAGGATGAACACGCAAGGCTTCCTCGGACTGTCCAACACCTTGTTCAAAGACCTCAACTCACGTTCCATAATGCGGCCAGCGACGCTAGGCAGCACGGCCGTGAATCCTACAATCGAGACATGAGACCGGTGCGCTGCCGCGAATGCATCATTGACAAACAAGTCAGCCAAAGGCGCTAGCTTCCGGACCATCTCAGTCTTGGCATGTTCTTCAGGTGTACCCTTCTTCTGCTCACCAGAGAACATCCTAACATTCTCCAAGACCAAGACGTCGCCGCTTCCCAGATTCTTAATAGCTTTTCCAGTTTTCTCTCCAAAAACCTCGTCTACGTACTTCACGGGTTTGCTTAGAACTCTACTTAGAATCGTGGCATGCTCCTTCAAAGGGACGAAATCCGGTTCACCCGGTCTGCCTTGATGTGCCAACACCACGACTCTTGCGTCCTTCCGAACTAGCTCCTTAATCGTTGTCTCACCATGCGTTCTAATTCTTGTGTCGTCCAGTATTCTCTTTGTCTCAACATCAATGGGGGAATTGAAATCCACTCTCACCAGAACAGTCTCGCCAGCCAGTTCAACATCATCTAACGTTAACCATTTATGCATATATACACCGTCAAAAAATTAGAGGGTAGAGATTTTATCTGCATTCCAGACTTTGTCATGCCATCTTGCAGATCTTCTCTATCATCCGCACCATCTTCACAGAGTAACCCCATTCGTTGTCGTACCAAGCCAGCACCTTAACCAAGTTGCCGAGCACCATCGTAGATTGTCCGTCAATGATCGCCGAATAAGGATTGTGGATGAGATCTGATGAAACCAATGGGTCTTCGGAATAGTCCAAGACTCCCTTCAGCTTCCCTTGGGCTGCCTCCTTGTAAGCTGCGTTAACCTCATCCTTTGTAGCCTCTCTCTTGAGTACTGCGGTGAAATCCACTATGGAAACATCAGGCGTTGGAACCCGTAGTGCCAGACCATTCATCCTTCCCTCCAGCTCCGGCAACGTCAAAGTCGCTGCTACTGCAGCCCCAGTAGTTGTAGGAATAATGTTGAACGCTGCTGATCTTGCCCTTCTCAGATCCTTGTGCTGCATGTCCAGCAGTCTCTGATCATTCGTGAC
>JABAOH010027601.1_pt2 | contig 32609 bp, 27 predicted proteins | sample 7062181 | NCBI WGS metagenome assembly JABAOH01 (sample SAMN14538630, study PRJNA623070) | marine sediment metagenome | biome: marine biome [ENVO:00000428]; feature: marine pelagic biome [ENVO:01000023]; material: deep marine sediment [ENVO:00002113]; isolation source: pool of 5 deep marine... | reverse complement strand
GGGAGGCGAAGGCAGCGAGCGGTAGGAGGCGGTAGGGTCGGCAGCCGGCGGCAGGATCGTCATTCTGGCGCCCACTGCCGCCACCCTAGACAATCTCATCAGTGAAGAAGTAAATAGGGATTAGTGTTCACCCTCCTGAAGATCATCCAGAGTATCACCAGGTCTCTCCACTCGGAGGGGACGCCGGCGCAGGTGGCTGTAGGGGTGGCGTTGGGGGCTGCCTTGGGGCTCACGCCACTCGTCAGTCCCCATAATCTGCTTGTCGTCGCCGCGATCGCGTTGTTCAATGTGTCCGTACCAGGTGCGATCCTGGGCTTGCTCGTCGCCTTGCCGTTTGGCTTCATGCTCGACCCGGTGTTCGACGCCATCGGTAAGGCGCTGCTGCTCGAGGCACCGGTACTCACGCCGCTCTGGACGACGACCTACAACACGCCGCTCCTGTCGCTGGCCAGTTTGAACAACACGGTGGTACTGGGAAGCTTGATCGGGTGGCTGGTGCTTTCGCTTCCGATCTTCTACGCGGCTCGCTTCGGGGTGGCACGCTATCGGGCGACCCTGCATCCACTGGTGGCGCGCTCGAAGGTCTACCAGGCCGTCCGCGCGTCGAAGCTGTACAACCTCTACCGTCTGTTCCAGCCGTAGTGCCTGCGATCAAGCTGTTCCGCTGGAGAGCGGTCGTACCACTCGGGGTCTTCCTGCTGCTGTTGTTGGGTGGCTCGTTGCTGCTCCTCGATCTGTTGGTGAAGCGCGGTGTCGAGGAAGCGGGAACGTACATCGTCGGCGCGAAGGTAGAGGTGGCGTCAGCCGACGTGCGGCTGGCCAAAGGGTCGGTGGTGCTCCGCGGTCTCCAGGTGACGAACCCGGACGCCCCGATGACCAACCTCGTCGAGGCCGACGAGATAGTGGCCGACGTGATGGTGGTGCCACTGCTCGAAAAGAAGGTGGTAGTGGAGACCCTCGCCGTCCGGGGGGTCAAGTTCGGGACGGCCCGGGAGACGTCTGGTGCCATTCGAGAGCCGAGTCCGGGAAGTGGGCGACTAACGCGAGAAGTCACACAATGGGCAGCCGGCGTTCACATCCCTCCTTTCAGCCTGGAGGGACTCGGTCAGGTAGTGGAGGTTGCCGCGATCCGACCCGAGAGTCTCCGGACCCTGGTCGAGGCGCGGGCGAGCGTGGCCACGGCCGACTCGGTGCGCCGGAGTTGGCGGCGGGAAATCTCGGCGCTCAACCCCCGGCCGCAAATAGACTCCGTACGGGCGCTCGTCACCCAGTTGCAGAACGCCAACCCGCTTCGACTCGGCATTGGAGGTGTCACACGTCTGGTGGGTTCCGCTCGCTCCACCCTGACAGCATTTGGCACACTCCGCGCCCGCGTTGCCGCACTCGACTCGACCGCAAAGGCTGACCTCAGGGCCGTGACGCAGCAGGTGCAGGGCTTGTCCACAGCGCGGCAAGCCGACTACGCGTATGCCCGCAGGTTGCTCAATCTCCCGTCATTGGATGCGCCGGACATTTCGCCGGCCCTCTTCGGTGAGGCGGCCATTGGGTGGGTGAAGCCGGTGCTGTACTGGCTACGCGTGGCGGAGCAGTATCTGCCACCAGGACTCGACCCCCGACGGTATGCAGGGCCTAAGCGGACTCGGCGGGAGGGCACCACCGTGCTGTACCCGGGCAGGGAGTCGCATCCACGGTTTCTCCTGGAGTATGGGGAAGTGGATTTCGAGCTCGGGGGCGCACGGCTGGAGGCCGGCCGGTATCTCGCGCGGGTGCATGGATTGACGTCGGACCCGACGGTGTACGGGAAGCCGCTGGAGCTGCTCGCCCAGCGGTCAGGTGCGGCCGCGGGCCCCCGAGATGTCCGGGTTGCCGCGCTGCTCAATCATGTTGCCGATCCGGTCCGTGATTCGATTGAGGTCTTCCTCCAAGGCTTGACACTCCCAAGCCTCGAGCTGTCTGCGGTCGGTGCACGGATGCTGATGGGAGAGGGGACAACCACCTTGTCCCTTTCCAGGACCGGTGGCGAAATCGCAGCACGGTGGCTGTGGCGGGCGTCGAACGTGACTTGGGAGAAGCTCGGGGGCGGGTCGGCGGATCGGCGGACCGGCGGTCCGCAGGATCCCACTCGCGGTCCGCCGAACCGCCAGACCGCCAGACCGCCCGGCTGGGTGGAGGATCTCCTCTGGCGTACCGTGTCCAGTCTCCGCGACGTGCGGATCGAGGTACGTCTCGCCGGGCCGATCACTGGACCGTCGTTGGACGTGAGCTCGAACGTGGGTGACGCAATCGCGCAAGGCCTGCGGCGGGAACTTGGTCGTGAGATCCGGCGGGCGGAGCAGCGCGTTCGAGCGGAGGTCGATGCCCTGGTACAGCTGCAGTTAACTGCTGTACGGGAGAGGGTGAACGGTCTGGATGCCCTGCTCCGAGGAGAGATCACCGACCGGTTGGACGAGCTGGATACCCTCAGGGTGCAGCTCGAGGAAGAACTGCGGAAACTCACGCGACGCTTTCCAGCCGCGGATGACTCCCTGAACACGGATCAGTCTGTGGACGAAGGAGGTGACTCTTTCGCCGAGACTGATCCGCTGCTGCGGGGATCGCGTGTGGTTGAGCGGCGCCAGGCATCGGGTGCTGGGTGCTCGCTGTTGGGCGCCGACCTCGCGCATCCCCCAGGACCAAGCACCCAGGATCTAACACCAGCAGTGCATGCGCACCAACGCGCCCTGCGGGAGCCATCGGTGCGTGCCGTTCATGAAACTAGCTTCTGATATACCTCGCTAGCGCTCCGTGCCGCTGTTCTTGACAGCGGGACGTAAGTCGCCACGTTGCATGTTCCACAGCCGCGCTGGCCTTCCGGTCGTTATACAGGAGATGTGCCTGGCAGAGTGTCAGCCCAAGGCGGAAGCATGACCACCGTTCCCGACGTATCGCAACTCTCTAGCCTGACGGGCCAGGAGGTGGCTGCTCGAATCGAGGACGCGCTCACCGAGGCGGCTCGACTGGGCGCCACGGAGCAGCAGTCGCTCGAGCGTGACCGTGCCGTCGTTGAGGTCCTGCGGAACCTACCTGACCGGGATTCCGTCCTCGAGCAATTGGACCTCAATCGGCTTGGCGGGCTCGTGGAACGCTGTGCCGATAGGCTCGCGGCTTCGTCCCAGCCGCGCGGCCCGAGTTCTCGCGCGCTCACGTGGGACGTGCTCGACTTCGTCCGCCGGCCCAGCGTGCTTCGGCGCATTGAGACGGATGCGAGGCAAACCTGGGCGGAGCGCATCCTCAGGGCGGTCGAGGCCTCCGACTTTGCGGTTGGACCATTGTTCCGTCAGCGTGTCGACGCGTACGGATCCCAGGTCCTTTTCGAGATCCCCACCACTGCTGGGGTCCGTAGCATGACCTGGAGAGAGGTGGCCTCACGCGTCGACGTGTACGCTCGGGCGCTGCTGTCTCTGGGCGATGCCGAGGACGTGCCGCCCATCGCCCTCCTGTCGGAGAACCGCGTCGAGCTGGCCCTCCTCGACCTGGCGTGTCTCACCTCAGGTCTCGTGAACGTCATGGTCCCGGCCAGTGCCACCGAGGCGGACGTCGGCTACATCCTGCGCCACGCCAAGGTCGGCACAGTGATCGTTTCGGGACGGGAGCAGCTGCAGAACCTACAGAAGAATCGCGTGTCGCTGCCGGACTTGAAGTGGGTGGTCACCATGGATCCCCATGCGGACCGCGCGGGGGAGTTGATGACTCTACAGGAGCTGGAGGGTCGGGCAACCGAGGTGTCCAGTACCGTCGTCCGGCAGCGGCAGGACGCGGTTCGCATCGGGGACCTCGCCACGGTGATGTACACATCGGGGACGACGGGGGTGCCCAAGGGCATCCAGTTCTCCCATCGTAACCTCGTCTTCAAGCGATTCGCCCGTGCACTGGCGNNGCCTATCTCCCTCTATTCCACACTTTCGGGCGCTTCCTGGAATTGCTCGGTTGTGTCTTCTGGGGCGCAAAGTACTGCTTCCTGTTGGATCCTTCGGTCGAGGCGTTGGCCGAAGGAATGCGCCGCTATCAGCCCACTGTCTTCATCTCCGTACCCAGGAAATGGATGCAGCTCTACGAGGCCATCGCGCAGCGGGCAGATCCGCTGCACGCGGCCGACGAGGAGTTGCTGCAGGCCACGCGGGACCTCATCGGTGGTCGATTGCGCTGGGGCTTGTCGGCGGCGGGCTACCTCGATCCCGACATCTTTCGCTTCTTCCACCGCCAGGGCGTGCAGTTGCTCAGTGGTTTCGGCATGAGTGAGGCTACCGGCGGTATCACGATGACGCCGCCGTATCAGTACAAGGACAACTCCCTTGGCGTTGCCCTGCCGGGTATCGAGCTCAAGCTATCGGAAGATGGCGAGCTGCTGGTGCGGGGAGCGTACGTGATGATGGGCTACCTCGATCCGCCCGATGGCGAGTCTTCGTTCGATGAGGAGGGCTGGCTGCACAGCGGCGATCTCATGGCGATGGATGACGAGGGACACATCCAGCTCGTCGATCGGAAGAAGGAGATTTACAAGAACGTAAGGGGCGAGACCATCGCGCCCCAGCGCATCGAGAACCTGTTCCGCGAATTCGATTCGGTCGGGCGAGCCTTCCTCGTTGGAGATCATCAGGAATACAACACCCTGCTGCTCTATCCCAATCCGGCATACAAGGAGCTGGATCTCCCCTCGCTGTCGGCCCAAGAAGTGCGAGATCAGTTTCGCTCGCTCGTGGTGTCGGTCAACAAGTTCGTGGCGCCCTATGAGCGCATTGTCGATTTCGCGATCATCGACCGCGACCTGGATGGCGACAGGGGAGAGCTGACACCCAAAGGCACTCCGCGGCGGAAAGTGGTCGTGGAACACTTCGCCGACGTGATCGAGTCGCTGTATCGCCGTATCCAGCTCCACGTCGGCGGTGTCGACCTGAGCCTTCCCAACTGGATGTTTCGGGCGTTGGGGCTGACCGCGCAGGATGTACAGAGCGGTGAGGCCCGCGTCGCGCTGCCTTCCATTGGCACCAGCCTCACGGTTCGCCGTCTGAGCGACACGCGTGTGCAAGTCGGCTCGTGTGTGTACGACGGCGTCGGCGAGACTGTCAAGCTAGGGTCGTTCTTGGCCACGCCTCGTCTGTGGCTTGGCAACGAGGAGTTGGTGGGGTTCGCGCCTCTCGACCTCGACGCGCGATGGCGGCCTGGGCGGGACGAGCCGGACATCAAGTGGGTTGGCCGGCCCGATCCGTACGTGCCTACTGAGAACGACCGTGAGCTCCTCACTGAGTCTGTGCGCCACTCCGAGTGGGACCTGCTCGACCTCGACCGAGCGGCACGGTTGCTCTCGGCGGTGGACGAGGAGGCCGCGTTGAACGCGGTTCGCCTGTTGGAACGGGTGCTTGGCAATCAGGAGGGACCGCTGGCTGAGCCCGCGCGGGTTATTCTGAGCCGGAGTGCCGACGCCGTGTCACCAGACGTCCGGCGCCGCGCGTTTCAGATGCTGGTGCCGGTGGACAAGGTGCAACGGTTCCGCGACACGCTGGAGCGGTTTCTTGCCCAGGATCCGATGGTGCTCGACGCGGAGACCTCGGCCTATCTTTGCGAGCGCGACCTGCCGGAAGCCAAGATCGAGGCGTTCATCCAGTTCGCGGAGGCTACGTGCACAGAGCGAATAGGCGACACGGAACGCGACCAGTTGGCGCAAGCACTCTTACGTTTCCTGGCCGAATATGGGGCAGCGCATCCCGTCCGCTACCGGCGCACCCGCGCGTTCCTGGTGCGAATGAGCCTGTTTGCCCGAAGCGCCGAGCTCTGTCAGCGCGCCGCGCAAGCACGGTCCACGCTGGATGCGGGGTTCCGCCAGTGGCTCGGCCCCACGTCGAAGATCGCAGTCGACACGGAAACAGGTCAGGAGTATCGCTGGGAGGACGTGGTGGTTTTCGAAGAGGAGGCCCCGGACGAGCACCGCCGCCGCCTGCTGTCCGCCATCAAGAACACCGCGATCCTGCGGGAGGCCGTCTTCCTGTTCTATCGAGGTACCGTGATCCGGCTCAGCGACATCCCACCCGGCGGCATCTGGATCCGACTGCTAGACACGCGCCATGGTAAAGCGGTGTATCGCGTGACTATCCAGACCCGCTCGCAGGAGCACTACGACATCGCGGTGAACGTCAACGAGTCGCTTCCAGCAGAGCGAGTGCAGGAAGAGATCGATTGGCTGATCCTGTGTGGGGAATCCGGCAGCCGAGAGCCGGTGGTGGAAGATTTCGGCGGGTACGTCCACGAGGAGGACTTGTGGAGCGAGGAGTACGTCAGCGGCGACACGCTGGACCGCGAGATGCGGCGGCTTCACCGGCGCGCTCCGGACCATGAGGGGTTGAGGCAGCTCTGGCCATTCTTGGCGTGGAGCGCGTTGAGCGCGTACGTGGACTTCTGGGACCGTACCGGGAGAAGGTGCGAGATCGCCGATCTCAGCACAGCCGACATCGTACTGCCGACCCACGACTACCATCGGGGCTCGCGCATAGTGTCCCTCTCCGCTCGACGCTCGCACGGCGGTCTCCTGGCGATGATCCGATCGTTCAAAGACGAGTTCATCGAGCCAGTAGAGCAAGTGTATCCCGACCTCACAGGGCTGGTCCGCTGGGACGTGATATTCTCCTCGGTTCCGGAAGTGCTGGGCGAGCAGTCGGGACTCGCGGCTTACGAGGAGGCGTTGCAGCGCGAGGACGACGCCGCGCCAGGACTGCGCAAGGCGCTCGAGGAGTATGTGTTCACAGTGCGGCGCCGCGGGTTCCTCCCCATGCGCCTCTACTTCGCGGTGAAGCGCTACCGACGCTGGGCAAAGCTGAACCAGGATGCGACACCGCGGGCCCGGGCCGAGACCCTCCAGGAGTTGTACGACACGTACGGACTCGACCGGCTCACCGTGTCCTACCCGGAGGCCCGCCTCCGCTTCTTTCGTGAGACGGTCTTCCGCGACAGCTCCAATGAGCTGCAGCAGGGTCTCGAGGAGTTGACGAGAAAGATCCGCTCCGGGGAGATGACTAATGGTGAGCTGGCCGGGGCCGTCGCCGACCTGCGATCGCGACTCAAGGTCGAGCCGGACGACGACTACTTCCTGGCACGCATTCCCTTCGCGCACCTCCGCCCGGAGGACGCTGTCGATTTCGTGAGAACGGATCTGGGCGGCAGTTATCGGAGCGAGATCGTCGTCACCCTCGAGGACAGCGACGGCAACTCCTTCCGGGTCCGACACGCGCTGCTGCCGAAAGAGGTGGAACGGCTACATCGGCTCTATCATGCGGCCAATCTGGAGGTGCGCTTCCAGCCGGAGCACCGCTATCTGGTGGCGATCAATGAGCGAGAGCAGATCATCGGGGGCATCTACTACGAGATCGAGGAGGGAGGCGCCAACGCCCACCTGGAGAAGATCGTGGTCGCGCAGCGCTATCGGCGGAAAGGCGTGGCCGACGGGCTGATGCAGGACTTCTTCAACCGGCTCCGGGCTGCGGGGGTCAAGAGGCTGACCACGGGATTCTTCCGCCCCGAGTACTTCTACGGCTACGGCTTCCGCATCGAGAAACGCTATGCGGGACTGGTGAAGTCGCTGGAGGGGGAAGTGGCGACTGAATGAAGCGGTGACTACGAAAGACAGGTGCGAGGTACGAGGTCTGAGGGGTCGTCCACCCTCGCACCTCACACCTCGAACCTCACACCTCGTACCTCACACCTCGCACCTGATCAATCGTCAGCAGCCAGCAGTTACTTCGCCGCGCCGGCCGGCTCCTTCGTCCCGATGCCGGCCACCTCCTCCAACATGGTGGTCGTCACGGACTTCGGACGCTCGATAGGATAACCGAGGGCCCGATCCCAAATGATGTTGGTCAACACACCGATGGCGCGGCCGATTCCGAACAGCACCGTGTAGAAATCCCACTCCGTCAGGCCGTAGTACCACTGGATGACGCCTGACTGGGCGTCCACGTTGGGCCACGGGTTCTTGGCCTTGCCGTGCTCCTTGAGCACGTCCGGCGCCACCTCGAAGATGGTGCTGATCAGCTTGAACAGCGGGAAGTCCGGCAGATGCTTGAGGCAGAACTCCCGTTGCGCCATGTAGCGCGGGTCGGTCTTCCGCAGCACCGCGTGACCGTAGCCAGGAATGACCTGTCCGGACTTCAGGGTGTCCCACAACGCCTTTTCCACTGTCTCCTTGGTGAACTCCTCACCGCCCAACTGGGCCATGAAGTTCTGCGTCCACCGCAGCACCTCCTGGTTGGCCAGACCATGGAGCGGACCGGCCAGGCCGTTGATGCCGGCGGAGAGCGCGTAGTAGCAGTCCGACAGCGCCGATGCCACCAGGTGGGTGGTGTGTGCCGAGACGTTGCCCGACTCGTGATCCGAGTGGAGGATGAAGTACATTCGGGCGACATCATCGTATGGCTTCCCGATGCCCATCTGATGCGCGAAGTTGCCACCCCAATCGAGGTCGGGGTTCGGCGCAATGTGCGTGTCAGCCTTGTACTTCATGCGGTAGATGTAGGCGCCGATCGACGGGAGCTTCGCCAGCAGGTTGGTGCAGTCCTCGTACATCGGATCCCAGTAGTCCATCTTGCTCATGCCCTCGTTGTACCGCTTGACGAAGATGGACTCACGCTGCATCGACAGGATAGCTGCCGAAAACAGCGTCATGGGATGCGTGTCCCGCGGCATGGCGCGCAGCACGTCGAACACGTAATGTGGGATCTGCCGCCGAGTCTTGAAGTCGTCCACCACCTCCAGCGTCTGCTGCTTGGTGGGTACGTCTCCCGTCAATAGGAAGTACCAGAACCCCTCGACGTAGGGGTAGTCGGAGCCCGGGACCTTGGGCAGCGCCGCGAAGGTCTCGGGAATCGTCTTGCCGCGGAACCGAATGCCCTCGAACGGATCCAGGTAGGAGATATCGGTCACCAGGCACTTGATGCCGCGGGCACCGCCGATCACCTGAGCGATGTTGATGTCCATCACCTTGGTGCCCGAATGCTCCTTGAGCAGCCGGGTCGTCCGGGGACGGTGCGCTTCAATCTTCTTGTATAGGGTCTCCTTGAGCATGGACATTCTACCTTTCCTCCTTGTACCCTCCACCCCGTTTGACAGTTGACGTTGTTAAAGATACTAACTGGTACACCTGTCCGTCAGTTGAGGAGCGTCTACCATGTCCATACCACGAGGGTTCTGCATCATTCCAGCTGCCTTGGTGGCGTCGGTGACTGTTGCGGGGGCTCAGGCACAGGTCCCCACCTTCCAGGACGTCGCCGGGCACGCCTTCGGTGAGCGGATTACCCAGCACCACGAGATGGTGGCCTACCTCGATCGAGCTGATCTCCCTTCGCAGCTGGTACGAGACGGATGAGGGGAAGGATGCCCACCGGTTTGACGTGCCGGGAGCGATCCTCTTAGCGGAGCTGGATTCCGGATACTGGATGTCGGCGGGCTACGACGCCGGCGAGCTTCCCGTGCTGGTGGATTCCGACCGGCTCTACCTGGCGCCTGATGGCCCGCCCTCCTCTCGGCGCCGCGTCGTCGCCCGGTACGCCGGTCGGGAGCGGGTGAGACTCTCGGGTCATGCCTGGGAGGAGACACTGGAGCGGATTCCCGGTGCAGTGTTCGCTTACGAGGAGCGGGTCGGACGGGGGCGCGTCATCGCCTTCGCGGAGGATCTTAACTACCGAGCGTACTTCCGCGGGGCGAATCGGCTGTTCCTCGACGCGGTGGTGCTGGGGCCGAGTGCGCCGTGAGGATGGGGCTTCAGGGGCGGCAGCAGGGGCAAAGGGCGGCAGGAGCGGCAGAAGCGGCGGGAGCGGCAGCGGTACGACGGCATAACGCCATGACGGCATTCGCACCGGGCTCCATGGGAGCGCCACAATGGATCGACGGCAGTTCGTATCGACAGTAGTGGGGGTGACCGCGGGTGCCATGACGGTACGGCCGGGGACGGCGACGGGTGCCCGGAGCGGTAGTACTGAGCTCCCCACCCGCCGCCTCGGCCAGAGCGATCTCGTGCTTCCCATCTTGAGCCTCGGTGGGTTCCATGTCGGTCGTGCCGGGTCCGAGGGCGATGCGCGACGTCTGGTCGAGACCGCCGTGGAGGAGGGTATCCGGCTGTTCGACAACGCTGAGAGCTACCAGTCGGGCCGGGCGGAACGCTGGGTGGGTGCCGCACTCGAGGGGATGCGCCACGAGGTGCTCCTCATGAGCAAGACCTTCAACCTGGAGCAGCGCAGTGCCGAAAGTGCACGTCGGCATCTCGAGGGCAGTCTCGAGCGACTCCGGACGGACTACCTCGACCTGTGGCAACTCCACAGCATCCGGAGCGTGGAAGACGTGGATCGGGCATTCCGGGCGGGCGGCGCGATGGAATACATCCTCGGGGCCAAGGAACAGGGCCTCGTCCGTTATGTGGGTGTGACGGGACACGTCACGCCGGCGGCACACCGTCGAGCACTGGAGTACTGGGATCGCGGCTTCAAGTTCGACGCCATGCAGCTTCCCCTCAATCCCATTGACTACCACCAGCAGAGCTTTCAGCAGGAGGGGCTGCCCCATATCGTCCAGCGCGGTATCGGTGTGATCGCCATGAAGACGTCGGCCCAGGCGGCGCTGCTGCGGGAACGGATCTGCACCATCGATGAGTGCCTGCGCTATGTGTGGTCGCTCCCCATAGCGGTGGCAGTCGTAGGGATGGAGCGTCCTCAGGAGGTGAGGCACAACGCGCGCCAGGCGCGTGAGTTCACGCCGATGAGCGCGGCGGAGTTGGATGCGCTGCGGCAGCGGATTCAGTCACAGGCGCGGTTGCAGCTTGAGTGGTACAAGCGGTGAGGAGTAAGGAGTGAGGAGTGACGCACGCTCCTTACGCCTTACTCCTTACCCCTCACTCCTTACTGCCTGCACGTACGGTGACCGGAGCCTCGTCAGCACTGCCCGCCCGCACCCCTGCCGCATCTGCCGCTTCTACGCCACAGGCAACTCCTCCGTATACGCCTGCCTGAGCACCACCGGCTTCGCCGCCCGCTTGCGAGCCTGAACGTTCAGCATCTCGACCAGCACCGAGAAACCCAGCGCAAAATACAGGTACCCCTTCGGGATCTCGTGATCGAGGCCGTCGGCCACGAGGGAGACGCCGATCAGCAAGAGGAAGCTGAGGGCCAGCATTCTCACCGTGGGGTGACGATCGACGAAGCTGCTGATGCCTTCCAGCGACACCAGCATGATGCCGACGGCGATGATGATGGCGGTGGCCATGACCCAGACTTCTCGCACCATGCCTACCGCAGTGATCACGGAGTCGAGGGAGAAGACCACATCCAGCAGCATGATCTGTACGATCACCGCCGCGAAGGAGGCCGCCACCTTCGCGCTGGCACGTCCCTCAACGCCTTCGAGCTTATCATGGATCTCGTGCGTCGCCTTCCCCAGGAGGAAGAGGCCGCCTGCGATCAGGATGAGGTCGCGGCCGGAGATCGCATTCCCCAGCAGCACGAAGAGCGGCGCGGTGAGGCGAATGATCCAGGTGAGGGAGAAGAGGAGGAGCAACCGCGCCAGCATGGCCAGGGCCAGCCCCATGCGGCGAGCGCGGCGCTGCTGGTGCAGCGGGAGCTTTCCTGCCAGGATCGACAGGAAGATGATGTTGTCGATGCCGAGCACGACCTCGAGGGCCGTGAGAGTGATGAGGGCGATCCAGGTCTCGGGATTGGTGAGCCAGTCCATGGCGATGTGAACTCCGGTTGGGCGGCGACTTCGGAACCGTCAGGTGGCCGAAGGTGCTTTGACTATGAGGCCGCGCGCAAGGGGGAGCGTTGGGAGACGGGGGAGGGTTGCGGTAGGACGCTCAGGCAGCGGTACGCGGTGCGCTGTGAGCGGTGCGCGGGAACCTTTCGGCTACGCCCGCTCACCGCGCACGGCTCACTGCGGTTTGTTGAGGCCTTTCTGCCGCCGCACCACTAGTTAGCAGTAATCCTCAGAGGCGCCCACGCACATTGCGACCGCGTTTCAGCCAAGCTGAGCAAATTCAGTACGTCGCTCACCCTCGAGCTCAGGCGGCTGGCGGATGAGCGCTGTGAGACTGGGCTGCCGGTCTACGACGTTGGCCTGGGCGAGACGAAGGGGATCTTGCCGCCCACATCTGTGAGGCCGGCGTAAAGGCATTTCACGAGGGCCGTACGATGTACGGCGACCCCGGAGCCCTGTGTGGACGATGAAACCCGACCCTGGGTGATACAGGTGGATGGGATGTCCAAGAACTTCCGGCGGGCCGGGGGTATCCGAATTGGCTGGTCCGTGGCTCCGGAAGACCTCACCAGCGCGATGGTGAACCTCCAGAGTCACTACACCGCTGAGCCGTCACTTCCCACCCAGCATGCCGCCCTGGCTGCCCTCACGCACGCGTACGACCCGGAGCTCAGGCAGGAGCTCGAGCATGAGCGAGGCCTGCTCTACAAAGAGGTGAAGGCACTCCCGCAGGTCCGAGTGTGGCCAACGTCGGCGACGTTCTACTCCTTCTGGGACGTTCGGGACGTCTTGGGAATGCGCACCCCTGATGGCAGGGTGCTCCACTCATCCGACGACGTGGCGCAGTGCCTGGTTCACGCCGCTGGCGTGGTGACGGCGTCCGGGTGTGGGTTCATGCAGGACGGATACCTGCGAGTCTCCCTGGCGACGCCCGATGAGCACATCGTGGAGGGTATCCGGGCGGCGGCGGAGGCACTAAGACAGCTGGTCGGCTGAGGAGTGAGGAGTAGGGGGTGGTTTTCACTCCTCACTCCTTACTCCTCACCTTTCCCAAGGCTGTCACATCGCCCTCTCGATCGCTTCCAGCGCCTCCGGGTTCTGAACCGACGACAAATCCCCAAGATCTTGCTTCCCAAGGTATTTGTCCCGCACCAGGCGCCGCACGATCTTAGCGCTGCGAGTCTTGGGAAGATCGCTAACGAACAGCACCTTGTCGGGGCGATCTATCTTGCCCAGCCACCCCACCACCGTCTGCACTAGTTCCTGCCGTAGGTCTTCGGACGGGGTATGGTCCGGTTGAAGCACCACGAAGCACACGATCGCCTCGCCCCTGATCTCGTGAGGAACGCCCACGGCTGCTGCCTCGCTCACCTTGCCGGTGGTGATCAGCGCTCCCTCGATCTCGGCGGGGCCGATCCGTCGGCCGGCCACCTTGATGGTGTCGTCTGCCCGGCCTTGAAGGAACCAGTAGCCGTCCTCGTCGATGCGAGCCCAGTCGCCGTGGTTCCACACGTTGTCCCACGTGGACCAGTAGCTCTCCAGATACCGTTCTGGATCGTTCCACAGCCCCCGGGTCATGGATGGTGCGGGCTTGGTCGCAACGAGGTATCCCACCTCGCCGCGTAGCGGCTCGCCCTGCTCGTTCCACACATCCACGGCCATGCCCAGTCCGGGCCCAGCGAGGGTGCAGGGCTTGAGGGGGTGGATGGGGAGCGGCGACAGGAAACACCCAATGATGTCCGTGCCCCCCGAGATATTGATGATGGGGCAACGTCTGTCGCCAACCGTTTCGAAGTACCAGTGCCAGGACGCCTCGTCCCACGGCTCCCCGGTGGACCCCAGGATGCGTAGCTGGGAGAGATCGTGCCGACGTACATGCTCAGAGCCGGCGCGCATCGCCAGCCGGATGGCGGTAGGCGAGATGCCGAACACGGTGATACGGTGTCGCTCCAGCATGTTCCACAGGCGATCGGGCGTGGGCCAGTCGAAGGCGCCGTCGTATAGCATGATCGTGGCGCCGTGAAACAATCCCCCAATGATCATCCACGGGCCCATCATCCAACCGATGTCGGTGAGCCAGAAGAAGCTATCGCTGGGCTTCACGTCGAATGCGTAGCCCACTTCCTTGGCGACCTGCACCAGGGTTCCCGCGTGACTGTGGACGGTGCCTTTGGGGCGTCCCGTGGTGCCGGAGGTATAGAGGATTAGCGCCGGATCCATCGACGCGACCATCTGGCTCGTCGCCGAGTCGCCGGTGGCCAGGAAATCAGGCCAGGGGACATCCCGTTCTCCGTGCCAGGCGATGTCGTCGTCGGTGTACCGGGCGACGACCGTCTTGGTGACACTCGGCGCCTCACGGAGGGCGGCGTCGGCGTTCCCCTTGATCGCCACGGTGGTGCCTCGGCGGATGGTGGCATCGGCGGTGAACAGCAGCTTGGCTTCGGCGTCCCGGAGGCGCTCAGCCACTGCAGCAGGGGCGTAGCCGCTGAACACGGGAATGAAGATCGCGCCGATCTTGAATGTGGCTAGGAGCTGCACCACCACCTCGGCCGTCATGGGCATGTACGCCGCAACCCGGTCGCCCTGTTGGATGCCGGAAGCCAGCAAGGCAGAGGCGCAACGGTCCACCGCCTCAGCCAGCCCGCGGAATGTAAGCGGTGTGATGTCACCGGGTTCCCGTTCCGCGATCAGGCAGATTTCGTCGGCCCGTTCGCCCCGGGCGTGACGATCCAGGCAGTTGGCGACGATGTTCAGCCGTCCCCCCAGATACCACTCGGTCCATGGGATCCCCCGGCCCGAATCGAGCACGGTGTGGTACGGCTCAGCGAACTCGATGCCGAGGTCTTCAACCACCGAGTGCCAAAACCACTCTTGGTCGGAGACGGATCGTTGCAGCAGCGTGTCGACGTCGTCGATGCCGTGCTTGCGCATGAAGCGGGCGATGTTGGACGCCGCCACCAGGTCACTCGGGGGATGCCAGACGAATTCGGACATGGTCGCTCTGGGTCGAGACTGACAAGGAATTGTACAGGGAGCAGGTGTGGACGGTAGGGGAAGGGCGGTGTTGCCCTCGAATCGAGGGGTAGCCGAGTGGCGCGGCCAACGGACGCTTCAGACGCGAGCGCGCCGGTCGTGTATCAGAAGTTCGTGTGCCGACGGTGCACACCGGTGAGCCCTTCCGGGCGCTGTGGTGCGCATTCACCTCCCGTGCTAGGTGTTGGGTGCTTGGTTCTAGGGGATGCGCGAGGCCGGCACCAAGACCCTGCACCCAAGACCGAGCACCCAGCACCCCGTTCCAGGCTCCGGGAAGTAGGCCAGGGAAAGTGACTTAGCTCACACAGCGCGCTTGACTCACACCGTCGAAAACCCCATCGTTTGCGGGTATTCTCGCGGAGTATCCTCCTCGTGCCGAGGCGCCGACGATGCGTGGCATGACTGTCCGGGTGGTAGCGCTTTCTCTGGTGTCGGGTGCGGCGTTCGCCTGCCTCTTTCCAACTGACCGCTCGGGCGAGGTTACCGTCCAGATGGACCCCCTCCCGGCGTTGTTCTTGAAAGACACGGTGCAGCTGAGCGGTCGGGTAGTGGACGAGAACGGCGCCGACGTGCCCAACGCCGAGATCCAGTTCGCGTCTCAGGACTCCTCCGTGGTGCTGGTCACTTCGGACGGGCGCCTCCTGGCGGTGGGGGTGGGGAACACCAACGTGACGGCGACCGCCATCTCGTTCGACGGGTCGCAGCCGGCTGTGCTGCCGGTGGTGGTGCACGGCCTGCTGGAGGTCGACAGTATTCGACCGAAGGCCGTCCGGTTCGGCGACACCGTTGCCATCTACGGGGTAGGGCTCGAGCCGGACTCGCTGTTTTCGGTGACGCTTGGTGGCGCCGAACTGCCAATCTTCCAGTTCACGCCCCAGGATCCCGATGCCCCGGACCGGTTCGGAACGCTGACGCTCTGGGCCAAGCCCCCGGCGGACCGATTCTCAACGGTGTCGGTGCTTGGATTCAGGGGCGGCGTGGTGCACCCCGACACCGTACTCGTCTTCCAGTTCGACGTCTTCGAGCCCAACGACACGGTGCCCGCGGACCTGGGGGATCTCCCCCTGGGGTACGCCAATCCCGGCCTGGCGTTCGAGCAAATCCGGCGCGATGTCGTGGTCGCGGCCGACTGGTATACGTTCACCAACACGACGGCTCAGGATCGGACCATCATCGTGGGTGGTGAGGACGTCGGTGCGGAGATCTTCCAGGTGTTCCTGACGAATGGACTGTCCTGGGACGGCGTCGCGTTCGATTACACCCTTCGTGCCGGATCCTGGACCATCGGGCCCGAGCTGTACATCTGCGATGGGCTAACGATGACGAGGTTCGGTGCCCCATTCCAGCCGTCCCAGTTGCCCTTCCCGATCTCGGTCCTCGCCCTGGGAGACCTGCCGGCGGGCACGTATCACATCCTCGCGCCGTTCGTTGCCGCACCGAAACCGAACGCCTACGGGCTGCTCATCGCCAACGGCTACCTCTCGTTCAGGGCGAGGGACGTCGCCGAGGAGAACGACTACTGCGACGTCGCCAAGCCCCTCGCCACTGGCACGAGCGCGGCGCAGTTGAGCATCGACAACCCCCAGGACGTCGACTGGTTTGAGTTCTCGGTGCCTGCCGGCGGGCAAACCGTAGCGTTCTCCGCGGTGTCGCCGGACACTCTGGTGGACATAGACCTTTATATCATCAGAGATTTCCGGCCGCTCTCCTTGACAGTCGTTGACCTGAGCGTGGACTTCGGGACCCCCGAGACCCTCTCGGCCTTCCTGCCCCAGGGGTCCTATTTCCTGCTGGTCGTGGATTTCGCCGGGATACCCGGCATCTACACCTTGAGCGCGACCTTCACGGCGCCGCCGGCCGGCGTGGCGCCTGTCCGCGCCGCGCCGTCACCGGCGCAGGTCGAGCTGCGGCGCTTGAAGGAGCAGCTGGTGCGTGAGCGGCGGGACGCACGTCTGCGCCGCTTTCTGCCGAGGGCGACACGTAGGTGACCGGGAATTGCGTCCACTGCAGCACGCCGCTTCCCGACGGTAGCCGGTTCTGCCCGGCCTGCGGAGCTGATTCGTCCGATCCCGACGCCGGTCCCCGGACGGGCACTGCCGATCTCATGACGCACCTGCGGGGCACGGTCTCGGGTAAGTATGAGGTCACCAAGCTACTAGGCCGCGGTGGAATGGGCGCGGTGTTCCACGCCACCGAGCACGCCCTGGACCGCCCCGTGGCGATCAAGGTGCTTCCGCCGGAGCTGTCTCACGACGAGAAGTTCGTGCAGCGCTTCCAGCACGAGGCGCGTACGGCCGCGAAGCTCGACCATCCCAACATCATCCCGATCTTTGCGGTGGAGAGCCAGGCCGATCTCCACTTCTTCGTCATGAAGTACATTACCGGCCGCGGCCTGGATGAGATTCTCGAGGCGGGACCCATGCCGCTGGACGCGGTGCGGCGCATCCTATGGGAGGCGGCCTGCGCCCTGGGCCACGCGCACCAGCGGGGCATCGTGCACCGGGACATCAAGCCCGCCAACATCATGGTCGACGACGCGGGCCGCACCATGCTCACCGACTTCGGCATCTCGAAGGCCCTGCAGTCGGCGAGTCAGTTCACCGCCACCGGGCAGGTGATCGGGACGCCGCACTACATGAGTCCGGAACAGGCCAAGGGACAGGAGGTGGACGGGCGCAGCGACCAATACTCCCTCGCCGTGGTGGGCTATCGGATGCTGAGCGGACGGCTGCCGTTCGACGACGATTCGGTGCACACGGTCATCTACAAGCACATCTTCGAGGATCCGCCTGCGCTCAAGGATCTACGCAAGGACGCCCCGGAGTTCCTGACCAACGCCCTGCACAAGGCGATGGCCAAGAACCCCGCCGACCGGTTCGCCAATATGGAGGAGTTCGCCTCGGCGGTGTGGCCCGAGCAAAAGGTGGCGACTCCGGCGGCGTCGGGCGTCGCTGCTGCCAGCGCCGCGTCCATCGATGCGGCAACGGAGATCACGCCGCCGTCCCAGCCCGTGAGGCGGCGTCGGCGCGGCATTGGGGTGCTCTTCGCAGTGCTGCTCATAGGCGGTGGTGGTGTAGGGGGCTGGTGGCTGTGGAACAACAGTCGGGGCGCCGTTGCCCGTCCCGGCACCGGTGAGGACCAGCCTGCAACGGCGGCCGCGGTGGTTCCCGACTCGCAACCCGCGGCCGCTGCTCCCGAAACCACCGTCACCGATACGGCGACGCCCGTCGCCACGCCGCCGGTCCAGGCGCCGGCACAACCCGCTACACAACGGCCGGCTCAGACGGAGCCACCCCGCACCCAGCCGACGCGCCAACCCCAGCCGCAGCCGGCGAGGCCGAGTGTAGGACGCCTCACCATCAACGCCGTACCGGTCTACGCAACCGTCTACATTGACAACGTAGAGATCGGCGACACGCCGCTGATCAACCATGAGCTGCCACCCGGACGATATGTGATAGAGCTACGGCGGGAAGGCTGGCGCACCGTGGTCGATACCATCACCATCACCGCCGGCAACCCACTGCGCCTCACCAAGACGCTCACCAGAGAAGGGTCATGAAACGCGGAACGCCTGTGCTGTGTGGACTGCTGCTGACGGCAGCCCCGGTGGTACTCCCTGCTCAGGAGAACCCCACACTCCGGCGAGCTCAAGAGGCCTACGACGAGCTCGACTTTGCGGGTGCGATCACGTATGCGCGCCGTGCCCTACAGGAGCGACTGAGTCGCGGCGATCGCGTCATCGCCTACGAGCTCCTCGGCTATACGTACGGCGCCCTGGACTCGGCGCGGCAGGCCGTGGAGGCCTTTCGTGAATTGATCTACCTGGATCCCGACCGAGAGCCTGATGTGGAGCGCGTCTCGCCCCGCATCACTTCGCTGTACGCCTCGGCCCTTGGGCAGGTGCTCGTGGTGCGACGCGTGAGCGTGGACAGCGCGTCGTTCGTTGCGGGCCAGGGAAGTGTCCCCGTCAGATTCGCGGTCTCCCGAGCCTCCCGGGCCGTCACCCGGGTGGTGGGTGAGGGGTTGGACCTGGTGATCGACTCGCAGCTCGTGGCGGGCGCCAGCCAGGTGAATTGGCAGGCGTTGACAGAGGGTGGAGATCCCGTTCCCCCGGGGATCTATCAGGTGGTCGTCACGGCGGTCGAGGGGCGCAATGAATTCGCGGTACCGGTGGAGGTGACGGTGCGACACGGCTCGGTGGACACGGTGCCGCATCTCACCAGCCTCCCCGGCTACACCGAGCAGCCCGAGTTCGAGACGCCGCCCCGGAACTGGCGTCCGTTCGGGATCGCGCTGCTGTCCACCGGGCTCGCCGCCGGCGCCGCCATCGCCCTGGAGCATGGCGACCTGGAGAGTGGAGAGCGTCACGAGCTGGGAGGAGTGAGCGCAGCCGTGCTGATCACCGGCCTGGTCATGAGCTTGAAGAAACCCGATCCGCGTCCGGTGCCGGCGAACATCCTGTACAACCAGTTGCTTCGAGAGCAGCTGGCGCAGCGCAATGCCGAAATCGCGTCGCAGAACGCCGACCGCCGCCGTCAGGTGATGCTGACCATCGTGCCCAGTGGCGGAGCTGGACCATGAGAAAGGTCCTGGGCGGCTTGTGCCTGCTTGCCCTTGCTGGCAGCGGGGTCGCGGGCGCGCAGACTATCCGGTTCGGCGTCCATGGCGTGTCCCTCACCCACAACGAGGTGAAGAAGGAGAAGGGCGCCGACGGCACTGGGTTTGGTGGCGTGACGGAACTCCGTGTGGGTCGGCTGCATTTCGAGGCGAAGGTGTACCACGCCCAACTGAGTCCCTGGCTGGAATCGGACACCGTGGAGTTCAAGGCCACGCAGCTCGACATTCGGGTGAGCTTTCGAGTGGCTCCCGGCATCGCTCTCGAGGCGGGGGGTGGTCGCCGGTGGATCAGGCCGGAGCTGGCCGCCCAGGAGGTCGGGTTCATTCGGCTGGGCGCCGTGTCGGAGAACCAGGTTGCCCGCATCGCCAGCGTCTGGGTACGTGGGGCATACCTGGTGCGGCCTCAGTTCGGCGGCGGTGGCGAGGCCGGGCTCGCGGTGGAACTGGGGCTGGGTGCAGGCGTCGGCACGGCCAACGGACGGTTCCGGGTGCGCGCAGAGTACGAGTTCCAGCGGATCGATCGCCGCTCCTACCCGCAGGGTCTTGAGATAAAGGTCCCCATCCAGATGGCGGTGGCTCGGTTCGGGGTGGAACTGGGGCTCTGGTGAGAGGAGAGAGACGGGGGAGGAAGGGCAGAGGGGGGAGGGATTGACACGGCTCGGTTTCCTCTCCCTCTGCTCCCCCTCCTCCCCCCTCTCCCCCACGGTGTCCGCTTATGGGACGCGTCATCCCGCTCCTGGGCACCCTCCGCACCGGGTATGCGGCTGCCAACCGAGCGTAACCTCAATTCCCACAAACGGTTACGGGCGCTACCGGGCGTGGCATATTTCTTCCTATTCATGGTAGACGCCGGGGTGCTGGTTCGGGCAACCTGCGGCATCCGGGATGTATCTAACAGGATGTCGGGGGCATGAATCGGTTGGTGAAGCGTTGACCTAGGAAGGGCTGATGGTGGACATACCTCGGGAGCCCCGCAGGAAGCGTAGGCCGTACGTATACGGCGGAGCGGTCGTGGCTGTCGTTGTGGTGGCGACGTGGGCCCTCGGCAGGCTCGAGCCGGCGGCGCCCTCGGTGGATCGCGGGATCACCTACATGGACACCGTGCGGCGGGGAACGATGGTGCGGGAAGTGCGAGCCATGGGGACGCTGGTGCCGGAACAGATCCGCTGGGTGCCTGCCGTAACGGCTGGCCGGGTCGAGCGGAAGCTGGTGCAGCCGGGCGCGCGGGTGGAGGCCCGTACGGTCCTCTTGGAGCTGAGCAACCCGGAAGTGCAGCTGGAGCTGCTGGAGGCAGAGCGGCAGCTATCCTCGGCGCAGGCTCAGCTAGTGAACCTCCGTACCACCCTGGAGACCCAGCGTCTCAATCAAGCCGGAGTGGTCGCTACGGTGCGGGCCGAGCACCTCGACGCGCAACGCAACGCCGAGGCGGCCGATGAGCTGGTCCGGCGGGACTCCGCGCTCCTGCCACGGGTTGAGCTGCTCCGACTGCGGGACCGTGCGGAGGAGCTCGTCACACGGCTACGAATCGAGCAGGAGCGGCTGCAGATCTTCGCCGGTGCCATCGACTCGCAGCTTGCCGTCCAGCGGGGGCAGATCGAGCGACTCACCGACATCGTCGCGTTCCACCGGCGTCGTGTAGCGTCGATGCGTGTGCTGGCGGGCACGGATGGCGTGCTGCAGGACATGGAAGTAGAGGAGGGTCAGTGGGTTCTGCCGGGCTTTACGCTGGCGCGGGTGGTGAAGCCTGAGCGGCTCATGGCGGAATTGCAGGTCCCCCAAGTGCAAGCGCGCGACGTGGTGATCGGGCAATCGGTGCTAGTGGACACGCGGCGCGACACGATTCCCGGGCGGGTCATCCGCGTCGATCCTGCTGTACAGGGGGGCTATGTGGTAGTGGATGTGGGGCTGGAGGCCGAGTTGCCCCCCGGGGCTCGCCCGGACCTAGCGGTGGAAGGGACGATTGAGATCGAGCGGCTGGACGACGTACTGTATGTGGGGCGTCCCACCTTCGGCCAACCCCATAGCATGGTTGGGATGTTCCGAATGATTCCCGGCAGCAACCACGCCGAGCGGGTCTCGGTGCGCATAGGAAGCAGTTCGGTGAGTACGGTTCAGATCGTGGCCGGGCTCGCCGTGGGGGACGTTGTCATCCTGTCGGACATGTCCCAATGGGATGAGTACGATCGAGTGAGAATCAGGTGAGGAGTAAGGGGTAAGGAGTGAGGAGTGAGGAGTAAGGAGTGAGGAGTAAGGAGTCGGGAGCCAGTCGTACTCCTCACTCCTCACCCCTCACTCTCATCACCTGCAGTTAGGGGAGCAGCAATGACATCAGGAAACGGTTCTCTCATCAAGCTCGACGGTGTGAAGAAGGTGTTCTACACCGAAGAGGTCGAGACGCACGCTCTGGCGGACATCCACCTCGAGATCGAGGAAGGGGAATACCTCTCGGTCGCGGGGCCCTCGGGGTGCGGCAAGACCACGTTGCTCTCGATCTTGGGTCTGCTGGATACGCCTACGGAGGGGTCGTATAGCCTCGCCGGCGAAGCGGTGGCCAATCTCTCGCCCAGCCAGCGGGCCTACGTCCGAAATCGTCAGATCGGTTTCATCTTCCAGGCCTTCAATCTGATCGGCGATCTCACCGTCTACGAGAACGTTGAGCTTCCGCTCACGTACCGGACCATGCCGTCCAGTGAGCGCAGGGAGCGGGTGCAGCAGGCGCTAGAGCGCGTGGGGATGGTGCACCGCATGAAGCACTACCCGTCGCAGCTCTCGGGCGGCCAGCAGCAGCGCGTCGCGGTCGCGCGGGCCATCGGGGGGCGCCCGGCCATCCTCCTCGCCGACGAGCCGACGGGGAACCTCGACTCGAAGAACGGCGAGGCCGTGATGAAGCTGCTGGACGAGCTGCATCAGGAGGGCGCGACCATCTGCATGGTGACCCACGACCCGCGGTATGCCGAGCATGCCAGACGGACGGTGCATCTGTTTGACGGACAGGTCGTCAAGGACGAGTCGGGAGTGACGGCGGCGGAGCTGAAAGAGAGCGGCTTCCACGTGGAGACGCGCCAGTGATTCGGCTCCGCAACGTCGAGAAGGCGTATCAGACGGGCTCTACCCAGACCTTCGTCCTGCGCCAGATCACCCTGGATGTCACCGAGGGTGAGTTCGTCACGGTCATGGGTCCGTCGGGTGCGGGCAAGACGACGCTGCTGAGCATTCTGGGCATGCTCGACGGGGCGTGGAGCGGCGAATACTACTTCTTCGAGCAGGCCGTGCACACGATGAAGCCGAAGCAGCGCATCGAGTTGAACAAGCGCTACATCGGCTTCGTGTTCCAGCAGTATCACCTGCTCGACGATCTCACGGTGTTCGAGAACCTGGACCTGCCGCTCTCCTACCGAGACATCCGGAAGAAAGAGCGGCAAGCCATTGTCGCGGACGTTCTGGACAAGTTTCAGATCGTCGCCAAGAAGGATCTCTATCCGACTCAGCTCTCCGGGGGACAACAGCAGCTCGTGGCGGTGGCACGAGCCGTGGTCGGGAGCCCCAAGCTCATTCTGGCGGACGAGCCGACGGGAAGCCTGCACTCCAGCCAGGGCAAGATGATCATGGATCTGCTGAAGGCCCTGAATGACGAGGGCACGACCATCATTCAGGTCACACACAATGAGAAGTGGGCGGCCTACGGCGACAGAATCGTGCAACTGTTCGACGGGTGGATGTCGGAGGATCAGCCGTCGTTGTCGGAGCGCTCTTCCGGAGTCTCCTGAGGCAGGAAACGGAGCAGGAAGCCGACCGCCAGCACGGCGATTGCGACCCAGGCGAGCCAACGATTCGCAACGCGATAGGCCAGCAGGATGAGAACGGCACCGATGACCAGTGCGCCGGTCTTCCACGGGAGGTACTTGTCCCGGCGTCTTCTTCTGCGGCTGGGGAAGATCATGGTGAACGATAGTACGATGGTGTGCCGAGGGATACTGACTGCTGGGTCCTCGGTCCTAGGTCGCGGGTCCTAGGTCCTAGGTTCTCGGTCCTGGGGGTTCGGACTCCGGAGGACTGATGCGGCTCCCGATCGCCGACGACCGAGTCCCAATCATGGGACCACCGGGTCCTGAGGACCCAGGACCCCGACCCAGCCTCCCCCACCCACCCCAATCCACAGTAGAATAGAAAAGATGTCCACGCACGCTCCCCTGGTCCTCGTGGCCGACGACCAATCCGACGTGCTGGAGTCGCTCCGGCTCCTGCTCAAGGGTGAGAACTTTTCGGTGGAAACGGCGGCGTCACCGGCGGCGGTGTTGCGAGCGCTGGAGGCCAAGGACTTCGACGCGGTCCTGATGGATCTCAACTACACCCGGGATACCACGTCGGGCCGCGAGGGCCTCGACTTGCTTCCCCGCATTCGGGGCATGGACGAGACACTCCCGGTGGTCGTCATGACCGCGTGGGGAAGCATCGAAGGAGCGGTCGAGGCCATGCGCCGGGGGGCACGCGACTACATCGAGAAGCCGTGGGACAACACCCGCCTCCTCGCCACCCTCCGCACCCAGATCGAGCTCGGCTCGGCACTGCGCACCACCCGACGCCTCCGGGACGAAAACCGGCTGCTCCGCGGCGAGGGCTATCCCACCTTCATCGCTGAGTCGGCGGCCATGCAGCCGGTGCTGCGGCTCATGGAGCGCGTGGGACCTTCCGATGCGAACGTGCTGATCACCGGTGAGCACGGAACGGGGAAGGAGGTGGTCGCCCAGTGGCTGCACGCGGCGTCCACCCGGGCTGGCAAGCCGTTCGTGACCGTCAACGTCGGTGGGCTCGCCGAGAACGTCTTCGAGAGCGAGCTGTTCGGTCACGTCAAGGGAGCCTTCACCGATGCCAAGACTGATCGGGTAGGACGGTTCGAGCTCGCCGACGGCGGGACCCTGTTTCTCGACGAGATCGCCAACATTCCCTCGACTCTTCAGTCCAAGCTGCTCCGCGTGCTGCAATCGGGGGAGTTCGAGCGTGTGGGCTCTTCCCGTACTCGGCGTGCCGCTGTCCGATTGCTCTCGGCCACCAACGCCGATCTCGCAACCGAAGTCGCTGAAGCGCGGTTCCGCGAGGATCTGCTGTTTCGGCTGAACACGGTCGAGATTCACCTGCCACCGCTGCGGGAGCGGCGCGAAGACATTCCACTGCTGGCGGCCCACTTTCTCCAGCAACATGCGCGGCGATACGGGAACGCGCCCCGGGGGATCGATTCCGGGGCCATGGAAGCGCTGCTGGCTCATCAGTGGCCCGGCAACATCCGGGAGCTCGATCATGTGGTGGAGCGAGCAGTCCTCATGGCCGAGGGCGAGCACCTCGGCGTGGGCGATCTGGGACTACACCAGTCTACCGACGGGACGCCGTCCTTCGAGGACATGACCCTCGATGAGGCTGAGCACGTACTCATCCAGCGCGCATTGAAGCGCTTCAACGGTAACGTCACCGAAGCGGCGAAGGCTCTTGGTGTAAGCCGCAGCGCCCTCTATCGCCGGATCCAGCGGCACGGGCTATGAGCCCCAAGCTCAGCCACGACACCCGCATCCTGTTGATGATCGTCGTGGGCGCGGTGCCGGCGGTGGTGGCGGCTATGTTGCTGCTGTGGCTGGGTGATCTCACTGCCAAAGTGCAATGGACCATCACCGTCGTGGTCATCGGGTGGTGGGCTGCGTTCGCCTTCGCGGTGCGGGAGCGGATCATCCGCCCGCTGCAGACGCTGTCGAACCTGCTGGCGGCGCTCCACGAGGGAGATTTCTCCATTCGCGCCCGGGGGGCGAGCACCAACGAGGCGCTGGGCCTGGCGCTCCTAGAACTCAACCAGCTCGGCACGATGCTGAGGGAGCAGCGCCTCGGCGCGGTCGAGGCCACTGCGCTATTGCGGACCGTTATACGGGAGATCGACGTGGCCGTGTTCGCGTTCGATGGCGAACACAGGCTGCGCCTGTCCAACCGGGCCGGGGAGCAACTGCTGGGCGCTCCTGCATCCGAGCTGCTCGGCAAGAGCGCTACCGAGGTGGGCCTGAGCGAGTGCCTGACGGGGGAGTCGCCACGGGTGATGGAGGCGGGATTTGCCAGGGGAGGAGGGCGCTGGGAATTGCGCCGCGGCAGCTTCCGGCAAGAGGGCAGACCTCACCAGCTCGTCGTGCTGTCGGATCTGAGCCGCACGCTCCGGGAAGAAGAGCGCCAGGCCTGGAAGCGCCTGGTGCGAGTACTGAGTCACGAGATCAACAACTCGTTGGCACCGATCAAATCCACCGCTGGCAGCCTCAAGAGTCTGATGGACCGGAGGCAGAGGCCGAGTGACTGGGAGGAGGATATGAGCCGAGGGCTCGAGGTGATCGGTGCCCGGTCGGAAGCCCTCATTCGCTTCATGCAGTCTTACGCCCGGCTAGCCCGGTTACCTCCCCCGAAACTGGCGTCTGTAGACGTCGGTAGCTGGGTTCGCCGAGTGGCTCGCCTCGAGACCCGCCTGCCGGTGGACGTGACGAACGGAGCCGATCTCACGATCCAGGCCGATGGAGATCAGCTCGACCAGTTGCTGATCAACGTGGTGGGCAACGCGGTGGACGCGGCACTGGAAACCGGAGGCCGCGTCCGGGTGGGCTGGCAAGCCGAGAATGGCCAGCTCGAGGTTTGGGTAGAGGACGATGGTCCCGGCATCGCCGATACCACCAACCTCTTCGTTCCCTTCTTCACCACGAAGCCCACCGGATCGGGAATAGGCCTCGTGTTGAGCCGGCAGATTGCCGAGGCGCACGGCGGTGTTCTGACGGTGGGGAATCGATGGGGCGGGCGGGGGTGCAGGGCGTTGTTGCGGCTGCCGCTCTAAGGACTAGGACCTGGCAGCCAGCACCCAGCACCTGAGACCTGGTAGTTAGCAGTCAGGAGGCCTTAACTAGCATGCATGAATCGTTCTTAGCCGAAACCCTCGCCGCCTGGCGGGATGCTCGCAGCGGCATAGTCGACGAAGTGCAGAACATCCCGGCCAACAGGTTCGATTTCCGTCCGACCCCCGAGGTTCGCAGTGTGCGCGAGATGGTGCAGCACATCCTCGAGGTGTCGATGATGATGACCGGTGAGTTGACGCGGAGCAACACCAATTTCCGCCGCGCGCCGTGGCCCAAGCTGCTGGCCATGTACGCGAAGCCCGCCTACGAGGCGACCACCAAGCGGGAGTTGGTGAGCCTGCTGCGATCGACGATGAAGGATGCCGAGCGGAGGTTCCGGGAGTGCGGGGAGTTGGAGATGTGGCAGTTCATCACCAACTTCGACGGCAGCCAGGGCACCAAGATGCAATGGCTGCATCACGGCATCGCCCAGGAGATGTATCACCGGGGCCAGCTGGCGACCTACGCTCGGCTGCTGGGGCTCAAACCCGCACTGACGAAGCGGATTGAGGGCGAAGCCTGAAGGCTGATGGCTCAGCGTTCAGCCGTCGCACCCCCGACCACTGCGCCGATCAGCAGCGGAATGACGTTCATGAACGACAGCAGCCACCCGCCGAGCCCGGCAATCAGCGCCCAAAGCTGGCCGATGATGGGGATCCATCCCAGCAGGGTGCCCAGGAACACTGTGGCCAGCATCAGCACCAGCCCAGGCAGGAACACGGCCACGATCGCCGGCCACACACCGCCGGCCTTTCGTCCGCCCACGAATCCGGCGATGAGCCCGCCGACCATGGGCAGCCAGAACAGGGCAACCGACAGGCCCATCATCCAGCCGATGGCGCTCCCGATGTTGCCCCGACGCGTAATCGCAGTCGTCATTTGCAGCTCTCCCTGTGTCCGGTCTCTCCGCTAGTTACCAAGCACTACGTGGCCCCCGCCCACGAGTTTCGTGAGACGTGCGGCCACCGGGCGGATACCCGCCCGGCGAGCGGGGTCGTCGGGATTGGATGCCTGGGTCGAGGAGGAGTCCGGTGGTGTGATGTTAAGTGTGGGTCCTGAATACTGGGTCTTAGGTCCGCGGTCCTGGGTGCTGACTACCTGGTCTTAGGTTCTGGGTCTTCGGTCCCAGGGGTCCGGGACTCGACTTGAGATCCCCAACGCCCAAGACCTAGGACCCAGGACCAGCCGTAGTCTCTGGTTAGTCGTCCGCAAGGATCTCGAAGCTAAACGCCCGCTGCTCCGTCTCGCCCTCGATGGTGCCGGACAGCCGGAGCATGCCGGGGAAGGAGATCCCGCCCTCCACGGCCTCGACCGTGAGGACCAGCCGCTGGATGGTGGTGGTCGGGATGCTGCCACCCACGGTCAGCTCCCCCGCGACTATCATGGTAAGCGGCCCCGTCTGGAAGTCCACTTCTCCCCAGTCCATGCTAAATGAGCCGCTCATGAACAGCCCGTAGAAGAAGCCGCAGCTGTTCCAGCTGTTGTCGACGTGGGTGGTGAGTTCCTGCAGGTCGGGGGTAACCGAGCTCGTGCCGCAGGGGAACTCATGCGTGTGCTCTCCCCGCTGGATCTCCAGCGTCTCGTCTATGAGGAACGCGAGGAGGCCGATGGTGCCGTGGTAGATGAGCCGCTTGACGTCCGCCTCCGTGAGGGCTGATGGACTCTCGCCGGGGTTGGGCAGGGAGTTGATGTGCATGCCCGACGTGTCGAACACGCGTGACGGCAGGGAATCGTCGGCCACACGCGTGGTCTCGCCGTCCAGCGTAGGGGCGAACGAGCGCAGTCCGAGGTCTGCCGTGTAGAGGTCCAGCTCGCTGGGGAAGGGGCCGCCACCCGACTGCATCACGATATCATCGACGCGAAAGTCGCTGATCGCGACCGCCGCAGCGCCGTCGGTACGCATGGTCAGCTCCCCGGACCACACCAGCGCTGATTCGCACACCGGAGGGGTGCCGAAGCGGCAGAACCGCTCTCTCGACGGGGCGAGGCCGGGTCCCGCCCACTGCACCTCCCCGTTGCCGTCCAGCACGGTCCCGTCCCCTATGTCACAGCCGCTGAAGGTGGCGTGCCGGCCAGTGTCGGTGTTGTAGAAGTTGAAGACGCCGCGGCGGGCGCAGGGGAGGAAGTTGTCCAGGAAGCTCGCGCCTTGATCAGCCACCGCGGCCGCCAGCATCGTGACCCCGAGACGCACGGCGCGCTGCTCGTCCGGCGTCAACTCGGCGAACGTTTTGTCCGTCTCGTGATCGTTATGCGGCCCGGTCCCCGCTCCGTCGCCGCACGCGCCGGCCAGGACCAGCAAGGCAAAGCTGAGCGGCAAGTGGTGCTTGCGAGAACGCAACGTCCTTACTCGGTTGAATGTGGCCAGCGTGTACTGGCACGAATAGAGCAACAAGTATCTCGACCTCGTCAAGTCCGAAGACCGGCGACGCTGCCGGCTCGGGTCCCACGCCGGTGCCGACGTCGGACATCGCAACCATCCCTTGCGCGGCGCCGGCAGCCATAGGGGAGCAGCGTCTGCCTCGGATCTCCAAGCCGAATGTCCCAGATTCGGCACGTCCTGTCCCCAAAGCGGCCTGGCCGACCGCGTGGTTTGGTGGTAGGGTAGAGAGTAGTCTCATGGTCCCCGACAGTGCTGACACTCCGGTCACGTTCTCCCGCGAGGAGGCCCGGAAGATCCGGGACTCGATGGCCACGTCCGGCGCGACGGTCATGTGCCCTCGCTGTGGTCGCGAGCTCACCCTCGGCAAGCCGATCGCTCAAGGTGGCGAACGAGGCACGGTCTGGCATGTGCGCTGCGACCCCTGCCGTCGCAGCGCGTTCGTTACGGAGCCGGCCGGAGGTCGTGGTCCAGAGCCTCCCGGATAGACCGGCGCGTAATAGAAAGGCGCCCACCTGACGACCTGACCGCCGGACCCTGACGGGTGCTAGCGGCAGCTTCCCTCCGCGCTGCTGTTCGCGGGCGCCTAAGCAGAACCCAAGAGGGGTCACCGTTCAGCGACGCGCGCTTCGGGAGCCACCGGCCCGCTGCGCGAAGGGGACACATATTAGCCGGACTTAAGACTCACGACAGTAGGCTGCCTACTGTCGGAGCGGTTCGATCGGGCGGAACGGACGTCAGCTACGGCACAGGATGCGAAGTCCGATCTGCCCGCTATCGTCGTCGAGCCACAAACCTCTGTCGATTGCAACCGGAGGAATGCCGTGGGACTCTTTTGGGACTTGATTCAGCAGAGCCAGATCAGCAAGCAGGCGGAGCAAGCCTCCTCGCTGGAGGAGCGGGTAGGTCGCCTCGAGGCCGCGTTGCGGGACACCCGGCAGCTCGTGAACCTGTTGCTCCAGCGGCTGGAGACTCATTTTGGTGAGGATATCGACCGGGACGGGCGAGTTGGGTGACCTGCACGGTGGTTGTCCGCCGCTACCGTCTCGTGGGCCGTAGGGCTTTCGCTAGAACGGGCGATGGTTACCGAGCGCGGTTCGAGGCCACCCCCGCCCCAGCGCCACATCCCGCCTCGGCAGCGCGACTACCCGAGGCGTGCGGGGAAGGCCAAGAGCGGGGACGCGGCGGAACGGGTGTACGCCGCGGGCTCACTGTTCATCGGCGGATTGTTCGGCGGGCTGGTGGGCTGGCGCTACGGGCTCGGCATATTCCCCGGCCTGTTGCTGGGAGCGTTGGTGGGCTTTCTCACGGTCCGTCTGGTTCTGGCGGGAGCGGTGAAGTTAGTCATGGGTGGTGTGGTCCAGAGCGGAAAATCCACCCCCCGGAAGCGGGAATACTCCCACGCCGAATCTCTGGCGGTGCGCGGTGAGTTCAAGGAGGCCATCGCGGCCTACGAGCAGTGCTGCCGCGAGTTTCCACGGGACCCCGAGCCCTATCTGAGGATTGCCCGCCTGTATCGGGACGAGCTCAAGCGCTACGAAGCGGCGGCGCTGTGGTTCGGGCGGGCGCGGGCGGATGCCAAGATCGATGCTGGTCGAGAGCTGATGGCGACGCAGGAGCTCATCGAGCTCTACCAGCACAAGCTGCACAGTCCGAGGAAGGCCATAGCCGAGCTGGCGCTGCTGTGCCGCAAGTTTCCCGGAACCCCGGCAGCGGACGCCGCGGAACGGGAGCTCCGGGAGATGCGGACCATGCTGGCGCGAGAGGATGAGGACGCCGGGTCCTTGACGGCACAGTTTCGCAAACGGCGCGGTGGGGCGGAATCCTAGTGGGGTGTGTCCGGGGTCCGCGGCATGGTGCTGCAGAGCCCGCGATAGCAACCGGCGGAGGGCATTGCCCGAGTGGTGCGGGTGACGGGTGCTTCAGACGCGAGAGACGTCCCGCCGTTCTATCGTTCCGTCGTTCCGCCCTTCCGTCGTACCGCGGTTCCATCATTCCGTCCTTCCGTCGGCCTAGCTGAAACCCCAGCCCGGTGATTAAGGTAGTGTGGGATGGGGGATGATTGCATGGCACTGGACGGTCCTGACACTCCGGTTACGTACTCCCGCGAAGAGCTTCGGGAGATCCGGGACTCGATGGCCGTGCCCGGCGCGCCCCCTGTGTGTCCGCTGTGTGGCAGGGAGCTCACTGTCGGCAAGCCGATCGCCCGCAGTGGCGACCAGGGCACCATCTGGCATGTGCGCTGCAAGCCCTGCCGTCGCAGCGCGTTCGTCAAGGAGGAACCGGCCGGTCATCGTCCGGAGCCTGGGGGGTAGATCGGCGCACCGTATTTGCCGTGAAGAAACTTGCGAAGCTCCTGGTGTTGGTGTTGGTGGTGCTGGCGGCCGTGCCCGTGGCGCAGTACCGCACGGTGAAGCCGTGCAGCATGCTGAAGAAGGAGTTGGTGAAGCAGGCCAGGGAAGAGATTGAAAAGGCCAGCAGCCAGGCACGGGAGGCGGTGGGCCAGTTCGGTGAGGAGGCCGAGCGTGTGGCAGGTGAGGTGGGCGCGGTGGTGGAGGACGTGACGGCGGGCGTAGCTGCCGGTGTGGCCGAGGCGCGGGTGGAGCGGATGTCGGTGGGGGAGTGCGTGCAGGAGTTGTGGCGGGAGAAGTTTGGCGGTGAATCGTAGGCTCCTTCAGCCTACAGCCCTCAGCCATCAGCGGTCGCAGTTCGCAAACAGCGATTAGCGGTTAGCAGTTCGCGGGGCGCTGGGACAGAGACGAATTGCCAACTGCGAATTGCGAATTGCTGTGACAAGCGGCTGAAGGCTGACGGTTCATCGAAACTCTCGTCGGCTGAAGTGGCCTCTCATATGGCGCTCGGAGGCTTGGAGCGCCACTCTTCTGTAGTCCCATGCGTTCTCTAGGATCCCTGTTGCTGTGCATTGTCCCCGTGGCCGCGTGCGTGCGGGAATCGCCCGTGGTCTTCACGGACGTCACCGACCAGGCGGGCATCGATTTCCGATACACCTTCGGTGACTACACCTACGAGAACATCCTGGAAAGCAGTGGCTCCGGCGTGACCGTCCTGGACTACGACGGGGATGGCGATCTGGACCTGTACATGCTGAACGGCACCTACCTGGAGGGCATTAGCGACCCGGAAGGCCGTGTCTTCGCGGATACGCCGAACCAACTCTACCGCAACAATGGTGACGGGACGTTTGCGGAGGTTGGGGCGCAGGCTGGTGTCGACGATCGCCACTGGAGTATGGCAGCGGGAGCGCTGGACTACGACGGCGATGGCGATGTCGACATATATCTCCTCAACTACGGCCCCAACGTCTTCTACCTCAACAACGGCGATGGCACGTTCACGGATGTGACGGATTCGCTCGGCCTCGAGGGTCCTGAGACGTTGAACGGCTACACCAAATGGAGCGTTGGGGTGGCGTTCTGGGATTACGATCTCGACGGAACAGTGGATCTCATGGTGGGGAACTTCCTGGCATTCGATCCGTCCTACGTTTCGCCGACCATGCCGGATATGATGCCTCATCCGTCGGAGTATCACGGCCAGGCTTCGATGCTCTACCGGCAGGAAGCGGACGGACGCTTCACGGATGTGACACGGGAGATGGGGCTGTACTACCCGGAGTCCATGTGCATGGGGTTGACCGTATTCGACTATGACGACGACGGTGATCTGGATCTGTTCCAGGGCAACGATCACCAGTTGAACTTCCTGTTTCGCAATGATGGCGATGGGAGTTTCCAGGAGGTCGCCCGAGAGAGCGGGGTGGCGGCCAACGACCAGGGGATCCCGACCGGTTCCATGCACGGATCGATCGGCGACGTCGACGGGGACGGCCTGATTGACCTACTGGTGACCGACCTGCGGCACGGCGCCCTGTACCGCAATCTCGGGAATGG
>JABAOH010006373.1_pt2 | contig 32618 bp, 30 predicted proteins | sample 7062181 | NCBI WGS metagenome assembly JABAOH01 (sample SAMN14538630, study PRJNA623070) | marine sediment metagenome | biome: marine biome [ENVO:00000428]; feature: marine pelagic biome [ENVO:01000023]; material: deep marine sediment [ENVO:00002113]; isolation source: pool of 5 deep marine... | reverse complement strand
TGAGGAGATATCTTCGCTCCAGGACTTTTCTGGCATTAGCCGAAAGGAACATATCCTCCGAGTTGGCGGATGTGTGCTCCATATTCAAACCCTTTCCTTGAAGTAAGGCTGCGCAAGGATTGAAAGAGCGCTTCACTAATTGATACAATCTTTTTATGAGCAGTGTCAACCTACAGAAGACTGGGTTGGGTCTCCCGGGCATGGATCGCAGAGGGGTAGTTAACTCGAATGCGGAGGGAAATCCGTGAGGAGTCGATAATTAGGAATTCCAGGCGATTTTTTCCTTGACAAAGAACGGCAAGTGCGATTTTATTGGAGCGAAATAATTAAATATTTCACAAGCATCCAGGGGAAAGGAGAACCATGGTCACCAAAAACTCATTCGAGCCCAGGATCATTGCTTTTTGTTGTAACTGGTGCAGTTATGCCGCCGGGGATCTGGCAGGAAGCATGCGACTGCAATACCCCACCAATGTACTGCCGATCCGGGTCATGTGCAGCGGTCGGGTTTCCCCTCATCATGTGCTGAAGGCCTTTCAGGAGGGGGCCGATGGTGTCCTCGTAACGGGGTGACACATTGGTGACTGCCACTACCTGAAGGGCAATTACGTCGCTGCCAAACGAGTGGCGGTGATGAAAGAGCTCATCGGGTTTGTGGGACTCTCACCGGATCGGTTGAGACTGGAATGGATTTCAGGTTCTGAGGGCGGCAAGTTCGCGAATCTTATGCGTGAGTTTACCCAGCAGATCAGGGAGCTGGGTCCATCACCGTTGAGGAGACAACATCCATAGCTTCCACGAGATGATCCGTGAAGATCGAAACGAACAAAGTCGATGAAGTGATTGATTCCTTCGGGCGAGATTTGAGTCAGCTCATAGGGATTCTCCAGGATATTCAGGCTACGTTTAACTATCTTCCCAGGGAAGCCCTCGTGAGAGTGAGCGAGAGAATGGAAATCCCATTAAGCCAAGTTTTCGGTGTCGCCACATTCTTTAAGGCTTTCAGCCTGACGCCCCGTGGGCGGCACCAGATCAATGTGTGCCTTGGTACGGCCTGCCATGTGAGGGGGGGGACGAGAATTCTGGAGCAGTTGGAGAGGAATCTGAGGGTGAAGTCGGGCGGAACGACGGATGATCTCAGGTTTAGTTTGGAGAGCGTGAGATGCCTGGGGTGTTGCAGCTTAGGCCCGGTGGTGGTCATAGACGATGATACGTATGGAAGGCTCAACCAGGAAAAGGTTTCAAAGCTCATAGACCAATATGAATAGAAGGGCACCATGAAGCTCAAGACCAGAGAGGATCTGGACGCGCTGAAAAGACAGGGCTTGCAGTCTCTTTATCCTCATAGTCCGAAGATAACGGTTGGTATGGCAACATGCGGCATCGCGACCGGTGCGAGAAAGGTTTTTGACGTCCTCTCGGAAGAAGTTGGAAAGAAGAAAATCGATGTAGTGGTCGCTCGCACCGGCTGTATCGGTTTCTGCCAGAAAGAACCCCTGGTAGATGTTCTCAGTCCCGGGGGAGAGAGGATCTATTACAAGGAAATGACACCTGAAAATGCCCTCCAACTCTTGAATGGACCGAGCGTAGATCAGGGCAAGAGTAATTGGGCCCTCTTCCGAATGGAAGGGGAAGAGAATCTTATCGAAGGCAAGAAGATCAGCTATGGTGATAGTCATGCCAGGAAAGTGAAAAACGAGATCCCCCTGTATCAGGAGCTTCCTTTTTTTGAAAAGCAGGTCAAGGTGGCCCTGCGGAATTGTGGTTTCATCGATTCAGAGAAGATAGAGGAATACATCGCCAAGGGAGGGTATTATGCCCTTCTGAGGGTTCTGACTGAAATGGAACCTGAGGAGGTTATCGAAGAGGTCAAACGATCAGGATTGCGCGGCCGGGGAGGAGGAGGGTTCCCAACGGGGGTGAAATGGGCTTCCTGCAGCAATGCGAGTGGAGAGCCAAAATATGTAATATGCAATGCGGATGAGGGAGACCCAGGTGCGTATATGGATCGGAGCATCTTGGAAGGCGATCCCCACAGCATTATTGAAGGGATGATCATTGGAGCTTTTGCCCTGGGAAGTCATGAGGGTTTTGTCTACGTGAGAAATGAGTATCCCCTAGCCATCGAGAAACTGAAAATTGCCCTGACCCAGGCCGAGGAATATGGTCTCTTGGGGGAAGATATTCTTGGCACGGGCTTCCGTTTTCACATTAGGATCAACCGCGGAGGCGGTGCTTTTGTATGCGGTGAGTCAACCGCACTTATGGCTTCCCTTGAGGGGAAGGTGGGGGAGCCAAGGGCGAAATACATTCATACCGTTGAAAAAGGATTGTGGGAACGACCGAGTAACCTCAACAATGTGGAAACCTGGGCAAATATTCCGGCGGTCATCGCTCGAGGGGCTGATTGGTTTTCGTCCATAGGAACGGAAAAGAGCAAGGGGACAAAGGTATTTTCTGTCGTGGGAAACATTAATAATACAGGCCTGGTTGAAGTCCCCATGGGAGTCAGTCTTCGGGAAATCATCTATGATATTGGCGGAGGGATTCCAGGTGACAAGATGTTCAAGGCGGTTCAGACGGGAGGACCCTCAGGGGGTTGTATACCTGAGGAGCTCATAGATTTGCGCGTAGACTTCGACCAGCTCACCGAGGCCGGATCGATGATGGGCTCGGGCGGCATGATCGTGATGGACGAGAACACCTGCATGGTGGATGTGGCCAAGTATTTTGTCGATTTCCTGCGGGAGGAGTCATGTGGCAAGTGCGTGCCCTGTCGCGAGGGAATCAAACGGATGCATGAGATTCTTTCAGACATTGCGGCCGGCAAGGGAAAGGAAGGTTATATCGAACTCCTTGAGGATATCGGTTTTATCCTCAAGGAAGGGGCTCTCTGTGCGCTGGGGTCAACAGCCGCCAATCCAGTTCTCAGCACCATCAGATACTTTCGAGGTGAGTATGATACCCATATCAGGGATAAACGCTGTCCGGCCGGGGTCTGCCGAGAACTGATCACATATTCTATTAACCCCGAAAAATGCACGGGATGTGGTCGCTGTGTCAAGCCGTGTCCGGTTGAGGCAATCGTCGGACAGAAGAAAAAACCCCATGGTTTGGATGTGGAGAAGTGCATTAAGTGCGGTTCATGCCTTGAGGTTTGTAAGTTTGACGCCGTCGTTCGCCAATAGCAAATGGAGGTCCCATCGGTGATTACCCTGATCGTCGACGGAAAGGAAATTGGAGCCCAAGATGGGTGGACGGTACTGCAAGCGGCCCAAAATGTGGGCATAGAGATTCCCAGGCTCTGTTACCATGAGGCCCTGTCGTCTTCCGGAGCGTGCCGCCTTTGCAGTGTTGAGATCACAACAAAGAGAGGGCGAAACCGTGTCGTCACCTCATGCCTGTATCCCGTTGAGGAGGGTTTGGACGTTCAGACGAATTCCGAAAGGGTCAAGAGGCTCCGAAGAGGATTGATGGAATTGCTCCTCGCCCGGTGTCCCAACTCGAACAAGATCAAGGATATGGCACGTGAAATGGGTGTTACGGAACCGAGGTTTCGATTAGAACAGGAGGAGTGCATTCTGTGCGGGCTCTGTGTGAGAGTCTGCCAGGAAATTTCAGAAGCCAAGGCCATTAGTGCCGTAAATCGCGGCATCAAGAAAGAGATTTCAACGCCCTTCTACGATCTGGCCGAAACTTGTATCGGGTGCGGAGGGTGTGCCTATGTCTGTCCCACGGGGGCCATCAAGATTGAGAACAATAAGATCCGCCTCGGAGATAAGATCTTCAAGGAGTTGTCACCCGAGGAAGTCAAGAAGGTAGAAGAAAAGCTTGAGAAGGAGAAAAAGCCTATAAAGAAGGAATAGAGCAAAAAATGGAGGCTGTGGAAAAAGTCAAGGTACTCATCTCGGAATGGCTCACCCAGGATAAGGTCGTGGGGTTCCTGGCCCTGAGAACGGTTGCCGGCCACCCGATCCCCTATCTCTTCACAAAGCCGGATGATTTGGACGGCCTCTATCTGGGAGAGGTGCGTTACCCTCTCACCAAGCTCCTGATCAGACTGGCCCGGAAGTATTCTGACAATAGCTTTGGTATTCTCGCCCGGGCCTGCGACGAGCGCTCTTTGGTTGAGCTCTATAAGAATCAGCAACTCGATCCTAACAAGGTAACCTTTCTGGGAGTGGCCTGCTCGGAGGAACTTGCTGAGAAGTGCGAGTGCTTCCGGCCGTATCCATCCCGGATCGATATCGGCGAGCAGGTGGACCGTCAAGGGGATCTTGCCAGCGTTACAAAAATCGAGGCTTTGCAAGAAAGCGAGAGATACCGATACTGGATGGACCAGTTTACGAAATGCATCAAATGTTATGGCTGCCGAGACATCTGTCCTGTCTGCTTTTGCCCATCATGTACCCTGGAGGACCATGATCTGGTCCACCTGGGAGGCATGCCTCCCCAAATCCCAATCTTCCATTTGGTCAGGGCCGTGCACATGGCCGACCGGTGCATCGACTGTGGCCTCTGCGAGGAGGCATGCCCCGCTGATATTCCTCTTCGAACCCTTTATCGAAAGGTGAGGGAAACGGTAAAGAATCTCTTCGGCTATCTGCCGGGAGAAAGTGTCGAGGATGTTCCTCCCCTGGAGTCCCTGGGGGACGGAACATTTGAGGTTTGCCAGACCTGCGGAGAGAAGTGAGGCTCATTGTGGAATACAGAACAGTTCAGACGACATGCACCTATTGTGGCTGCGGATGTGGGTTGTTATTGGAGGTGATGGATGAGGGGTTGGTGGGAACCCTGCCCCTGAAAACCCATCCCATTAATGAAGGGACTCTCTGTATCAAGGGGTGGAGCGTCCACGAATTTGTGGAGAGCGAAAAGAGGCTCGTAAATCCCCTCGTGAGGAAAAACGGCGATTTCAAGCAGGTGGATTGGGAAGATGCCCTGGGGGTGGTGGCCTCCCGGCTCGTGGAAATTCGCGATAAATTCGGGCCGGACAGCATCGCTTTTTTGAGCTCTGCCAAGTGTACCAATGAGGAGAATTACCTCCTTCAGAAACTGGCACGGGCAGTAGTGGGAACCAACAACGTCGACCACTGCGCCCGTCTCTGACATTCTTCAACGGTGGCTGGTCTAGCCGCCGCCTTCGGAAGTGGGGCCATGACGAACTCAACCCCCGAGATTGAGGACGCGGACTGCATCATGATTACTGGGTCCAATACCTCGGAAGCTCATCCCCTGGTGGCGAGTCGTGTTTTTCGAGCCAGGGAAAAAGGGGGCAAACTGGTCGTGATCGATCCCCGGCGCATCCAGATGGCCCAGGTTGCCGATATTCATGTCCGTAACAAGCCCGGGTCGGACGTTGCGTGGATCAATGGCCTCATGCACATCATTGTTAAAGAGGGCTGGGAGAATAAGGAGTTTATCTCCCAGCGAACCGAGGGATTTGAAGAACTCAAAAGAGAGATCGAGGCTTACCCTCCGGAACGGGTAGCGGAGATCTCAGGAATCTCCCCCGATGATCTGAGGAGGATCGCCGAGACCTATGCAAAGGCAAAAAAGGGGAGCATTCTCTACGCCATGGGCATCACCCAGCATATCACAGGAGTGGAGAACGTCAAATCCCTCGCCAACCTGGCCATGCTCTGCGGGCACGTCGGCCGAGAAAGCACGGGGGTGAACCCGCTTAGGGGCCAGAACAATGTTCAAGGGGCGTGCGACATGGGGGCCCTGCCCAACGTCTATCCGGGCTATCAGGTCGTCACCGATGAGCAAATTGCCCAGAAGTTCGAAAAAGCGTGGAATGCCAAGCTCTCAACCAAAATCGGACTGACGGTGACGGAGATGTTGAAGGCGGTTGGAACGGGAGAGGTCAAGGCCATGTTCATCCTGGGGGAGAACCCCATGCTGAGCGATCCCGATATTCAACACGTAGAGGAATCCCTCAAATCCCTGGATTTCTTGGTGGTTCAGGATATTTTCATGACGGAAACGGCGAGCCTCGCCCAGGTCGTGCTTCCCGGGGTGAGTTTTGCGGAAAAGGACGGAACGTTCACGGCCACAGACCGAAGGGTTCAGCGGGTAAGAAAAGCTATTGACCCCATTGGGGACAGTAAACCTGACTGGGAAGTTCTCTGTGATCTGGCCCGAAGGATGGGGGGGAAGGGATTTGAATTTGCATCTCCCAAGGAGATTTTTGACGAACTGGCGGGCGTGACTCCTATCTACGGGGGCATCCGCTTTGAAAGGATCGAGGGGGAGGGTATCCAGTGGCCCTGCGGTTCGCCTGAAGACTCCGGAACACCGTATCTGCACAAAGATCGGTTTGCGAGAGGGAGAGGGATCTTTTATCCCATTGCCTACCGGGAACCGGCGGAAATCCCCGATGACCAATATCCGTTTGTCTTGACGACCGGACGGATGGGATTCCACTTCCACACGGGGACCATGACGCGCGTCTCTCCCAGCCTGCATAAGGAGACGGAGACGGCATATATGGAGATCAACCCGGAAGATGCCGAGGGACTGGGAATTGATAACGGCGAAATGGTCCGGGTAATTTCCCGACGTGGAGCGATCGATATCGAGGCCACCGTGACGGATACGACCGATCGTGGGGTTGTTTTCATTCCCTTTCACTTTGTAGAGAGTGCGGCCAACCGTCTGACCAATACCGCCCTCGACCCAATCGCCAAAATTCCTGAGCTCAAGGTGTGCGCGGTAAGAGTCGAGAAGTTGGCCAGGGGATAAGAGCAAGGGAAGCGCAAGGACACAAACAGGGATACATGGCAAAAATCATCGTGCGCTCTGCGCACTTACGTTAGCGTTTGATCGAGAACAGGGAGAGGAGAGCCATGGCGCGGATAGGCGTATTTATCTGTCACTGAGGGACCAACATAGCGTCCATGGTGGACGCTCAGCGTGTGGTCGAAACGGCAAAGAAGCTTCCTGGTGTTGTTTACGCGGAAGCCCTTCAGTATACCTGTTCTGATCTGGGCCAGGGAGCGATAAAGCAAGCCATAGAGAATCACAATCTGGATCGGGTTGTGGTTTCCTCCTGTAGCCCCAGGATGCATGAAGTGACCTTTCAAAGATGCGTCAACTCGGCAGGGCTGAACCGGTACATGTTCGAGATGGCGAACATCCGGGAACAGTGTGCCTGGGTTCATATGGACCGGGAGGAGGCGACCAAAAAGGCCGAACAACTGACGGTTATGGCTGTCTCGAAGGCCGCCCGTCTGGAACCATTGGAGCCTCTGAAGTCCCCGGTCGAAAAGAGGGCCCTGGTGATCGGGGGAGGTATCGCAGGAATACAGGCGGCCCTGGATCTGAGCCAGGCTGGCTACCCAGTAACAATTGTGGAGAGACTTCCAACCATTGGGGGAAGGATGGCGCAACTCGAGAAAACCTTCCCCACCCTCGACTGCTCTGCCTGAATACTTACCCCGCGGATGACGGAGTCATCCCAAGACGAGAAAATCGAGATTTTGACCCACTCGGAAGTGACTGAGGTCAAGGGATTTGTGGGAAACTTCGACGTGACGATCCGAAGGAAGGCGCGCTATATCGACGAGACAAAATGTACGGGATGCGGTGAGTGCATCGAGAAATGTTTGACGTTTGCGCCCAATGAGTGGGAGTTAGGGCTTGGAAGACGGAAGGCGGTCTATAAGCCCTTTGCTCAGGGCGTGCCCAATGTTCCCGTTATTGACCGTGAGGTCTGTGGGTACTTCTCCACGGGTCTCTGCAATGTGTGTTCCAAGATCTGCGAAGCCGATGCCATTGACTATGGTCAACAGGACCACTACATCACGGAGAAATTCGGAACCATCATCGTGGCAACGGGTTTCGACCAATTCGATACGAACGTGTATGGCGAGTATGGCGGGGGTCGGTTCAAGGATGTAATCACGGGGCTCCATCTGGAGCGAATGCTTGAACCCTCGGGCCCCACTGGAGGGCATGTGATTCGTCCCTCCAACTATAAAGAGGCCAAACGGGTAGTTTTCATCCAGTGTGCCGGGTCGAGGGATGAGGTCAAAGGGATGCCTTACTGCTCGCGGATCTGCTGCATGTACACGGCCAAACAGGCCATTATCCTCAAGGACCACGTTCCTGATAGCCAGTCCTATGTATTTTACATCGACATTCGAACCGCCGGAAAGAACTATGAAGAATTTTACAAAAAGGCCCAGAGAGAGGCGGGGGCCATCTATATCCGGGGCCGGGTGTCCAAAATCTACGAGAAGGGGGATCAATTGGTCGTTCGGGGGGCGGACACCCTGACCGGGGAGCAGATCGAGGTGGAAGCGGATCTGGTGATCTTGGCCGCGGCTGCTGTTCCGCGCGATGGAGCGAAAGAGTTGGCCAAGATGCTGAATATCCCTCACGATACGTACGGGTTCTTTTCAGAAGCTCACCCCAAGCTTCAGCCCGTCGAGAGCGTGACCAAGGGAGTGTATATCGCTGGGGCTTGCCAGTTCCCCAAGGACGTGCCTGATTCTGTTGCCACCACTGGGGCGGCAGCTGTGAAAGCCTGTTCCATCCTGTCCCAGGATGAACTGACCATCGACCCGAAAATCGCCTATGTGAATACCGAGATCTGCAGCGGATGCCTGAACTGTGTGCAAGTCTGCCCCTTTGACGCCATCAGAACCGAGGTAGTTGATGGGAAGGACGTGGCCAGCATTGTTCAGTCCCTCTGCCATGGTTGTGGGAACTGTGCCTCCACCTGTCGAACGAAGGCAGCTAATGTGAGGGGATTCTCGGATGATCAGATCTACGCCCAGATTTCCGCACCTCTTTTCAGCAGGAGGGGGGGTGAGCGATGAAGGTGCTCAGCAGACAGGAGGACGTCCATCAGTTCAAAGATGAAATCCTCGGCCTCTGCGATGAGGACGCATCGCGTTGCGTCCAATGCGGTAAGTGCACAGCCAGCTGCCCAATCGCTCCGGAGATGGACGTGAAACCCAGCCAGGTTCTCAGATATATTCAGATTAACTCCAGTAAACCGGTTCTCCAGTGTTCAACCATTTGGCTCTGTGCATCTTGTGAAACCTGCTCTTCCCGATGCCCTGAGGGGATCGAAATTGCCACCGTCATGGACACCCTCAGGAAGGTTGCCGTGGAGAAGGGCCTGGCAACCGGCCAGAAACAGATTGTGGCTTTTGACGAGATCTTTCTCGATTCGATCAAGCGGTACGGCCGAGTCCACGAATTGGGACTGGTTATGCGTTACAACATGGCTTCCCGTCAGCCCTTGAAAGACGCCCATCTGGGTCCTCTGATGCTGGGGAAGGGGAAATTGAGTCTTTTCGCGCATCCAATCCGGCATAGGGCCACGATCAAGGAGATTTTCCGGAAGAGTCGAAGGTTTTTGGGGAAATGAGACTCGCCACTCTGGTGAGGAAAATGATATGAATGTTGGTTACTATCCCGGTTGTTCGCTCGAGAGCACGGCTAAAGAATTCGACCTCTCCTTTCGGGCGATCTGCAAAGGCTACGGAATTGATCTGGTGGATATTCCCGACTGGAACTGCTGCGGGGCCAGCCCGGCCCACCAGCTCAGCGAGGAGCTGGCCTTTGCCCTGCCGTATCGAAATCTACTCAATGCAGAGGAAGCAAGCCTGCAGCGGGTTGTCTCCCCGTGCCCGGCCTGTTACAGCCATCTCCTCCATACCCACAAGACGGTGGGTGAAAAGCCCGCATTGAGCGACCGGTTGACCGAAATGGTTGGCAAGGCCTATAAAGAATCGATAGCATCTAAACACGTGCTCGATTTCCTCTTTCATGACGTCGGTATGGGGACGATACGTGAGAGTACCGAGAAACCTCTGAAGGGTCTGAGAGTGGCTAGTTATTATGGTTGCCTGACAAGACTCCCCGGTGTGGACATCGACGATGCAGAAAACCCCACCATGATGGACGAAATTATCTCTGCCCTTGGGGCGGTCCCACTGGATTGGTCCCACAAGACAGAGTGCTGCGGAGCGAGCCTCTCTATCACACGAACCGATATCGGCCTCCGGTTGGCCAATGAGCTTCTCGAGGCCGCCAAGGATGTCAAAGCCGATTGTATTGCGGTGGTTTGTCCGCTGTGTCAATCTAATCTGGATATGCGCCAACCCGATGTGGAAAAGAGATATAACTACTCATATAACCTTCCTCCGATTTACCTTACGCAACTGATTGGACTCACTTTGGGATTGAGCATCAAGGATCTGGGCCTTGACAAACTCGTGGTCGATCCGGTCCCGTTACTCCGGACAAAGGGAGTACTGTAAAACCCCCCAGTGTTGATTCCTCATCCCCCTATCTTTGATTCATGGCAATAATGAACAAAGCCCTCGGCATTATATTTTGAGGTCTCTGAAAAGCTCGTCCTTCGGAGCTCAAAATATTTTTTCGACTATTCTAAAGTACACCGCACAACCGCATGACCGCAGCACTGCAACACCGGATTTCTCGCTCAGATCTCGTTTTCCCAGCTTTTCAGAGATCTCTTTTTTTTCCTTGACAAACGGGGGCCAACTTTGTATGTTTGACCGAGAAAAAGAAACTTTTCACAAAACTTTTCCTCCTCCTTTCGAGGAGATTCCCATGCTGATCGAATACTTGCCGCTCCTCATCTTTGTCGGAATTGCCGGTGCCTTTGGCGTTTTTGTCGTAATTGCGTCATACCTCGTTGGTCAGCACAAACCGACTCCCACCAAGATGGCCCCCTACGAGTGCGGAGTAACGACCGTTGGTTCCTCAAGGCGGCGAATCGCCATTCGCTATTATCTTGTGGCCATGCTTTTTCTCTTGTTTGATATTGAGATTGTGTTTCTCTATCCCTGGGCCGTCGTCTTTCGCGACTTGAAGGGTGCCCTGGGTATACTCATCTTCCTGGAAATGCTCGTTTTCGTAGGGATTCTCATCGTGGCGTATATCTACCTATGGAAAAGGGGAGCACTGGAATGGGAATAGAGGTCTATTTGGGTAATACCATTCTGATGAGGGGGCTCGATACGCTCGTCAACTGGGGACGGAGGTCCTCCCTATGGCCGGTGACCATGGGACTTGCCTGCTGCGCCATTGAGATGATGGTTTCTGCAGCCTCGTGGGATATTGGGCGATTCGGCTCGGAGATTTTTCGACCTTCACCGCGGCAGGCGGATCTCATGATCGTTGCGGGTACCCTGACCAAGAGGATGGCCCCTATGGTGAAGAGGATTTGGGAGCAGATGCCTGAACCGAAGTGGGTGATCGCATACGGTGCCTGCGCCTGTTCAGGGGGAATATTCAAGACCTATAGCGTGGTTCAGGGGGTCGATGAGATACTCCCGGTGGATGTTTACGTCCCCGGATGCCCTCCGAGACCAGAGGCACTCCAGCGGGCTTTGATGGAGATTCAGGAGAAAATCAAAACGGAATCCTTGCTCGATCGGAAAGACGTGAAGAGCGTTTTTGATTCCCCATTATTCTAATCCCCTCAGGGGAACGTAGGAGTTTAGATTTCCCGGCAGGACGGACCCAACAAATCTCTTGCGATGGGAGATTGTCTGTTTCCGGGAGGGCAAACCAGGCGCTCAGGCCTCCTGATTGGTGGATTCATGATGGAAAGAGCATTGATTGAGAAGGTGAAGGAGAAATTTCCATCTGAGGTACTCGATACCCGGGAGTTTCAGGAAGAGGTCACCCTCGTCGTCCGAAAGGATGCCGTTGTGGAGGTAATCCGATTCCTCCACGATGAGCTCGGCTTCGATATGCTCAAGGATCTTTGTGGGGTGGATCATTATCCGAACCACCCACGATTCAAAGTGGTTTATCACCTGTACTCACTGGAGCGTAACGAGGGTGTGAGGGTCAAGGCTTCCCTGGAGGAAGGGGAGACGATTTCGAGCGTTGAATCAATCTGGAAAGGGGCGAACTGGTACGAGCGGGAGGCCTTTGACCTCTTTGGTATTGTCTTTGAGAGCCATTCCAATCTGAAGAGGATTCTCCTTTGGGACGAATTTGATGGGCACCCCTTAAGGAAAGATTTTCCCACCGAGGGAAGGGATTTTGAAGAACCGACGATTCCCGAAGGATAAGGGTCCTTTGTCCCTCCTTTTGTGAGGTGGCCGGCGGATGAGGCGAGGGGGATGTGCAGAAGGGATCGGGAAGGAAATATCCGTGATGGGTCCACACAGGAGTAGTGAGAATGGTTGAAGAGAGAGCCATGACCCTCGATATGGGTATGACCCTCAACATGGGTCCCCAGCACCCGGCGACCCATGGCGTTTTGCGTCTCATCCTGGAGCTGGATGGGGAGATCGTTCGCAAGGTCACCCCGGTGCTCGGTCATCTTCATCGGGGAATCGAAAAATTGGCCGAGGTCAAAACCTACCATCAATGCATTCCCCTGACCGACAGGATGGATTACGTCAATGCCATGGGGCATAACCTGGGCTACGTCCTTGCCGTCGAGAAGCTCCTGGGCATTGAGATTCCCAAGCGGGCTCAATACATTCGGGTGATGTTGACGGAACTTCAGCGGATTGCCTCTCATCTCATCTGGCTGGGAACCCATGTTCTCGACTTGGGGGCCACAACGCCTATCATGTATTGCTTCAGGGAGAGGGAGTCCATCATGAGGATCTTCGAGGAGGTGGCCGGCGGTCGACTCACCCCCTCCTACTTCAGAATCGGTGGGCTTCCAAGAGATCTCCCCGAGGGAACCATCAACCACATAAGGGAGTTCATCACTGATCTTCCCAGGAGAATCGATGATTACGAGGCCCTCTTGACCAAAAACGTCATCTTCCAGCGGCGAACCAAGGGTGTTGGGGTGTTGTCCGCGCAAGATGCCATCGATTTTTGCGTGACAGGCCCGATCCTTCGGGGCTCGGGGGTCTCCTATGACGTGAGGAAGGCGATCCCATATAGCCATTACGATGACTTCGATTTCGAGGTTCCCGTCGGGGAGAACGGGGACGTCTTTGACCGGTACCTTGTCCGTATGGAGGAGATGCGCCAGTCCAGAAGGATCGTTGAGCAGGTGACCGAAAACCTCCCCGAGGGTCCCATAAAGGCTGACGCTCCAGGTATTATCTTGCCGGACAAAGAGGATGTGGAAACCAGGATGGACGCGCTCATCCGTCAATTCAAGATCGGGGCTGAAGGGTTTCAGACGCCCGAAGGGGAAGTTTTCCAGAGTGTTGAGGCCTCGAAGGGGGAGTTGAGTTACTACGTCGTCAGTGATGGTAGTAACAAACCGTTTCGGTTCAGGGTGAGGGCACCGAGCTTTGCCAACCTGAGCGCGCTCCCAAAGATGGTCGAGGGTGCGATGATTGCAGATGTGATTGCGACCATCGGGTCAATTGATATCGTTCTTGGAGAGATCGATCGTTGACGGCTTCGCAAAATGTCCATCTGCCGTTCGACGTGCTCACGGCCCTGAGCAAAGCCGAAGGGGTGCGTTGCGCTTCATCTTTAGCCACTGTGGCGTACTGGTAAGTAAGCCTCATTCCTAAAGATTCGCGGGGAGCTTTTTCCTGTGCCGTCTGAGTCATGATTTTTTACGCAATCGTTATTGTTAGGGGAAGGTAAAAATCGATTTAGAATGAGCCCCAAAAAGGCATCGAGGGCGCATCATGGCCGATATTGTTTTTTCCAGCTGGGAAGGACGGATCGTTGACAATCGCGGAAAGTCGCCGGATGAATTTGAGGAGGTCCCGGGATTAAACCTTCCTTCCGAGTATGACGGTGAGAATGCGATTAGGGCCTTCATGGGTTGGGCCGGCCTGGCGATGAGGCATGTTGACGTCAATATCGTGGATATGTGTCGAGCATACATGGAGGCCGTTCAGAGGGAGTCTTGCGGAAAATGCATTCCCTGCAGGGTGGGAACCCGGGTGATCCTGACAATCCTCAAGAAGATCACCGATGGCCGTGGGGCCCGGGCCGACCTTGAAAAGATGGAATCGCTCGGAGGCGTAGTTCGCGAAAGCTCCAAGTGCCAGGTTGGTCAGACCGGTACCATTGCCCTCCTCCACTGCCTCCAGTATTTCAAAGACGAGTTTCTCAGCGTCATCAAAGACAAGAAGAAAGTGTCCCCCGGAACCTACAAGGCGAAGACCGTGGCCCCGTGCTCAAACGCGTGTCCTTCCCACCTCGACGTCGCGACCTATGTGGAATATGTCAAGGAATACAAGTTCGACGAATCCCTGGGTGTGATACGGAACATGACGTGCCTTCCCGGAACGTTGGGACGTGTATGCATTCGGCCCTGCGAATCCAATTGCCGGAGGGCAAATCTGGACGAATCGATCTCCATCAAATACCTGAAGCGTTTCGTGGCTGACTGGGAGTTGGAGAGGCGCCACATTCCTCTTCTGGATATCCCAGAAGAGAAAAGGGAGGATGCCGTTGCCGTCGTAGGGGCGGGACCGGCCGGCGTTTCCTGCGCTTACTATCTGGCCCAGATGGGGTACCCCGTCACCGTGTTCGAACGGTTCGGATCTCCGGGGGGCATGGCGGCCTGGGGGATTCCGGATTATCGCCTGCCCCGGGACATTCTCAACCGGGAGGTGGAGATCATTCAGGAGATGGGGGTTGAGATTCGCTACAATACGGAGGTGGGGAAGGATATTACCCTGAAGGAGATCGCCCGGGAGTATAAAGCCATATTTATCGGTGTGGGTGCTCAGACCAACACGGCCATGAGGGTGGAGGGGGAAGATGCTGGTTACAAGGGGTTCGTCCCAGGAGTCAGATACCTGCTCGAGATCAACCAAGGGAAGGATCCCTATCCCGAGGGCAAGAAGGTTGTGGTCGTGGGTGGGGGGAACGTGGCCATCGACTGCGTCCGGTCTTCATTTCGCATCGGCAAGTCCGATGTGAATCTGGTTTACCGGCGATCCCGCAAGGAGATGCCGGCCGATGATGTGGAGATCAGGGATGCAGAGGAGGAGCAGGTACAGTTCCATTTCCTGTGTAATCCGGTAAAGGTGGTGGCCAAGGGTGGCAAGGTGGTCGGCGTTGAGTGCATCCGGATGGAGCTGGGGGAACCGGATGAGAGTGGGAGAAGGCGACCGATTCCCGTTTCCGGGTCTGAATTCTTCATCGATTGTGATATTGTCATTCCGGCCATTGGACAGGGCATCGATCTCAGTTTCCTGGAAGGGATGACGGAGATCGAGACCACAAAGTGGCAGACCCTTGTGGTCAGTGAGGAGTCTTTCGAAACTTCCGCCCCCGGGATCTTTTCCGCGGGGGATTGCGTGACGGGACCCGATGTACTTGTCAGGGCAGCCGGAAATGGAAAGAGAGCCGCGGATAGAATTGAAAGGTACCTGAGGGGAGAACCCCTCGTACCCCCCGATGAGGAGAGGCTGGAAGATCTGATGGCCACGATCGGGGTTTACGATAAGGACGAGGATGTGGGCATGGCCGGGGGACAGGAGAGAAAACACCTCGACATGCTGGATCCCGAGGAGAGACGGCACACCTTTGACGAGGTGGAAATGGGGTATCCAATTCCGGTGGCACGGGAGGAAGCAGAACGGTGTCTGAGGTGCTACCGGATTGGCCTGGTGGCGCTGGGTCCCAAAGGGTAAGATTCGCTTCACGTAAAGGGGTATTGCAAGCGGGCACATTCCGGACGTTCTCGGTTACATGATGGGCCAAGGATGATGAACGTTACCATTGATGGGAAGCAGATTACGGCACGAGAGGGGGCAACCATTTTGGAGGCAGCCAGGGAGAGCGGAATTTACATTCCCACCCTCTGCTACCTGGGTAAGCTGAGCTGGCTTAAATCCTGCCGGATGTGCATCGTCGACATTGAGGGGGTCGAGAAACCTATGCCTGCGTGTGCCACACCGATGGCCGAGGGGATGACTGTTCACACACGGACAGAACGTGTGGAGGAGATGCGAAGGGATGCCCTGATGTTCCTTTTGATCCAACATCCCCTGGATTGTCCGGTCTGTGACGCCGGGGGCGAATGCGAGCTTCAGAACCTGACGTACCAGTATGGCATCAACAGGCAAGACTATAGTTCGGAGACGGTTGAGCGACCAGACGTTCCGTACGGGACGCCTCTCATTAAACAGTGGATGGATCGATGTGTAATGTGCTTGCGGTGCATTCAATCCTGTATCGAGATTCCGGGCTGCCATGTGCTGGACGTGGTTGATCGGGGTTTTGAGTCCCACGTTGGGGCCGTCAATCCCGATGCATGCATCTCCTGCGGTGAATGTCTCCATGTCTGCCCTGTGGGGGCCCTGACCGAGAACCTCAATCCCATCAAAGGTCGCCTCTGGCAGATGGAACGGGTTCAGACAACGTGTACCTTTTGTGGCTGTGGATGTCAACTCGATCTGAATGTCCTCCATGGTAAGCGGGTGATTAAGGTAACGAGCAGGGATGGCGTGGGGGTAAACGATGGGAGCCTCTGCGTAAGGGGGCGTTTCGGGTATGACTACGTCCATCACCCTGACCGGCTGGTCCATCCCCAGATCAGGGAAGGGAAGGGGTTGCGAGAGGCAACATGGGAGGAGGCCCTTTCCCTGGCTTCGAAAAAGCTCAAGGCCTTGAAGGAAAAATTTGGTGGGCAGAGCCTTGCTGCCATTGCCCCTGCACGGGGGACAAATGAAGAGATCTATCTCCTTCAAAAATGGGCCCGGCTCGTTCTTGAGTCAAACAATGTTGATAGCGGCGCACGCCTGGGGAGCGCGCCGACCCTCGTGGGTTTGTCAGAATCCCTCGGATATGGGGCCATGACGAACGGGTTGGATGGCGTTGTTGATGCCGATGTGATCATGGTGGTGGGGACTGACCCTGATGAGGATAACTTAATCTTTGCGCACAAGATTCGTCGGGCCATTCAGAGGAGCGACGCACGCGTGATCCTCGTGGATCCGTGCAGGACTTCGCTGGAACAATACGCAAATATCTGGCTTCGTCCATTTCCGGGGAGTGATGTGGCCTGGATCAATGGATTGATAAGGTTGCTCATCGAGGAAAACCTGGTGGATCAGCCCTTTATCAAGGAGAGGACTCGGGGTTTTGCGGAATTGAAGAAATCGGTCTCCTCCTTTACACCTGAAAGGGTGGAGAAGCTCACCGGCATCCCAGCCGAGGAACTTAGCAAGGCAGCTCGCCTGTTGGGGAATGCCGGGAACGCGGTCATTGCTTACGGGTCGGGGATAACCCAGCATCTGAGGGGGACAGATGGCGTCAAGGCCCTCGCCAATCTGACCCTGGTTACCGGAAATGTGGGGAAGGAACAGGGGGGGATCTACCCGCTGTGCTCCCAGAGCAACTGCCAGGGTGCCTTTGATATGGGAGCTCTCCCAAACTATCTCCCCGGATACCAAAGAATTGATGATGCGGATGTTCGTGAAAGATTTGGGAACGCCTGGGGAGGGGCGCTTCCGCTGAAACCAGGACTTTCCCTCAATGAGATGTTTGATGGCATACAGGCCGGAAAAATCAAAGGCCTCATCGTGGTGGGGGAAAACCCCATGATCATCCTCCCGAACAAAAAGCGCCTCGAGGCGGCTTTCGGGAGGCTGGAATGCCTCGTGGTCATTGATACCTTCCTGACGGAGACGGCGCAGAGGGCTCATGTAATCCTTCCCGGCGCAACCTTTGCGGAAAAGGATGGGACCTTCACCAGCATGGAACGGAGAGTTCAACGGGTACACCGGGCAATTCCACCTCTGGGCGGGAAGGCCGAGTGGGAGATTATCTCTGCCCTGACTTCCCAGATGGGTCATCCCATGGATTACCGTGACCCCTCGGAGATCTTCTCCGAAATAGCCTCTCTCACTCCGCTGTTCCGGGGGATAGAGTACAGGACTCTGGAAGCCGAAGGGATCCAGTGGCCGTGCCGTGAGCCGGGCCATCCTGGCACCCCGGCCTTGTATGGTGAGGGATTCTCCAATGGGGGAGGGCGCTTTTTCTCAATTGAATATCGAGAACCGGAGGAGAAGCCTGGAAAGGATTTTCCGATGTGGCTCTCGGTAGGTGGAATCCTCTACAATTACGAGATCGGAACGAAGGAGAAGAGGGCCCTTGGATTGGCAAAGTGGTATCCCGAGACAGCCCTTGAGATTCACCCAGAAGATGGGACGTCTCTCGGAATCTCGGATGGAGATCGCGTCCGTCTGACTTCCCCGAGAGGTCGGATAGAAATAAAGGCTAGGATTTCGGACCGCGTTGCCAAAGGGATGGTCTACTTGGCCCCTTCATTCTATGATATCGAGGTGAACGACGTCCTCTCAGGGGAATTCGACCCCCTTGCCGGGACACCCGAATATAAGGCCTGCGTGGTAAGAGTGGAGAAGATCTAACATGGAACTTCTTTACACGATGATTGAGATTGTTGCCAAGAGCCTGGTGGTATTCGTGGGACTCCTTCTCATGACCGCCTACAACACGCTGTTTGAGAGAAAAGTCCTGGGGCATATCCAGGTTCGATATGGTCCCAACCGGGTCGGCCCTTTCGGCCTTCTGCAGCCCATCGCGGATGGGGTTAAGGCATTCTTCAAGGAGGACATGCTTCCAGCCAGGGCTGATAAGGTGGTCTTCATGATGGCCCCGGCCATATCCGTGGCCTCGGTACTCTCTCTGGCAGCGGTCATTCCCTTCAGCAATGACCTCGTTCTCAAGTCGGGGCGGGTCATTAAGATGGTGGTGGCGGACATAGACATGGGGCTCTTGTACCTCTTTGCCATCAGCTCAATGGGAGAATTTGGCGTGGTCCTGGGGGGATGGGCATCCGGTAACAAATACGGCGTCACGGGTTCTTTGCGCGCCGCGGCCCAGATGATCAGCTACGAGGTCTTCATCGGGCTCGCGCTTATCGGGGTACTCATGATATCCCAGACCCTCAATCTCAGGGAAATCGTCTTGGCCCAGGAAGGAGGGTTTTGGCGCTGGAACGTCTTTTTCCAGCCCGTGGCTTTCCTCCTTTTCTTTGTCGGGGGATTGGCGGAACTCGCCCGTGTGCCTTTTGACATGCCGGAGGCTGAGTCAGAGCTGGCCTGTGGATTCAACATCGAGTTCAGCAGCATGAAGTTTTCCCTCTATTTCATAGCCGAATATGCCCATATGATCATCATGCCGGCTGTTGCCGTCACCCTCTTTTGGGGTGGATGGCATCCCATTGTGCCGGCAGGATGGCCAGTCATTGGGCCAATCCTGGCATTTATTCCGGGGTGGATCTGGTTTCTGGGTAAGGTCTTTGTGCTGGTCTTTGTCTGCATCTGGATCCGGGCCACCTATCCGAGGCTGCGGTATGACCAGATCATGAAGTTTGGATGGAAGTTCATGTTTCCACTAGCCTTGCTCAATATTTTGGTTACGGGAGCTCTGTTTCTCATGAAGTAGCACTGAGTGGAAGACGATAGAGGGAGGGAAAGGCGATGATTGTTCCCCTTCTAAAGGGGTTGGGTGTTACCCTCAAATACTTTTTTTCGAAGCCCTTTGCCAGGCAGTATCCCGAGGAAAAGGTTGAAATGACCGATCGATGGCGGGGGATTCACTATTTTGAAAGGAGAGAGGACGGGTCCACCAAGTGCGTGGCCTGCGGCCTTTGCGAGGCGGTCTGTCCCTCCAATTGCATCTATGTGGAGACAGAGGAATACAAGACCGGAAACCGATTCCCCAGGGTCTACGAGATCGACGGGACGAGATGCATCTTTTGCGGCTTTTGCGAGGAGGTTTGTCCGGTCAATGCGATAAGAATGGGCAGGAACTATGAGTACGTGAGATATGAGCGGTCCGGGTTTATTTTCAACACGACTTTTCTGATAGATCAGAAGAAATTGAACACCTGATTTCTCGAAGACGAATGACAATTGACACATAGGGAGTTGGTTGGCTTGATGAATAGGCGACTTGCCAATTGGTTTGACTATTTGACTACTCAACCATTCCAGGAAATAGGGACTTTTGACCGGCAAGTGCCCCGCAAGCCCCGCCCTGTGGGCGGGGAGCTTCACATTTGGACTTTGAAATTTGGCATTGAGTAAAGTGTCCCTCAATAGTTGGCGAAGGATATTTCTCTAAGGGGTCCTCCATGTTTGGACAGAATATCAGTATCATCTTCCAGTGGTTTGTTTTTCTCGGAACAGCCTCTTTTGCCATCCTCGCTTCAATTCTCATGGTGACCCGGAGGAATCCGATCCACTCGGCCCTCTTCCTCATCTTTACCTTTCTCTGTACGGCTATCCTGTTCCTTCTTCTGGAAAGCCCGTTCATTGCCATCATTCAGGTCCTCGTTTACGCGGGAGCCGTAATGATGCTCATCGTTTTCGTTATCATGCTCCTGGAGCTTGAAAGAGAACTCCGCAGTCCCCTGAAGATATCCCTTTCTAAGGGCCTCGGGGTTCTGACCGTTCTTCTCGTCATGCTGGGCCTGTTTTTCGCTGTCTTCGCTGGGCCCAAGGGAGCCAGCGGTGAATATACGCCCGAGAAGGTGAGCCAGCTGGGGTCGATAAAGGTCGTGGGGAAGTTACTCTTTACGGAGTATCTCCTTCCCTTTGAGATCGTTTCGATTCTTCTGCTGGCGGCCATCGTGGGGGCAATTGTTCTGGCCAAGCAGAGGCCGTTTGAAAGGGAGTAGTCGATGACCATACCCCCTGTTCCTCCAGCTGCCTATCTCATTGTTGGGGCCATCCTGTTTGCCATTGGGGCAATTGGGGTATTGACGAGAAGGAATGGAATCATCGTGTTTATGTCCGTTGAACTGATGCTCAATTCGGTCAACCTGAGTCTCATTACCTTCGCCCACTCGCTCAATTCAATGGATGGCGTCTTGTTCGTTTTTTTCGTCATGGCCGTTTCTGCGGCAGAGGCCGGAGTGGGCTTGGCCATCTTTGTGGAGCTTTACCGGACGAAGGAGACCATTAACGTGGATGAGATTAACCTGATGAGGTGGTGATTTCGTGCCTCAAATGTGGCCCGCGATCGTCCATTTTCAAAGGGTTTAGGGATGTTCCCAGGAAGGAATTCCACCCCGGGAACATAGGTTCTTCAAGGAGCTGACAATGCTCGATTACATGTGGTTGGTTCCGGTTTTTCCTGCCGTGGGTTTTATCATCAACGGCTTGATGGGGAGGAGGATTCCAAGAAGGCTCGTGGGCTTGATTGGTTGTTCGGCCATTGGATTGTCCTTCTTGGTTTCCGTCCTGCTGTTCGTTGAGCTCATCCAGCTGCCCCCAGCAGATCGTCACCACGAGGTGGAGATCTTCGAATGGGTCGTGTCGGGGAGCTTTCGGACGGTGATCGGATATCAACTTGATCCCCTTTCTATCCTGATGGCCCTGGTGGTTTCGGGGGTGAGTTTTTTCATCCATATATACTCAATTGGTTATATGCACGGAGATCCGGGATACCCAAGGTACTTCACGTATCTCAATCTCTTTGTCTTCATGATGCTCAATCTGGTTTTGGCCAACAATTTCCTGCTGATGTTCGTGGGCTGGGAGGGTGTCGGGCTCTGTTCCTATCTGTTGATCGGTTTCTGGTTCGAAAAGGATTCAGCCTCAAATGCGGGGAAAAAGGCATTCGTCGTCAATCGGGTGGGTGATTTCGGATTCCTCCTGGGAATATTTCTGATTTTCACGAGCCTTGGGACACTGGATTTTACCGAGGTTTTCCAAAAGGCTCCCTCTCTGGATACAAGCCTGGTGACGATCATTGCTATTCTGCTTTTTATCGGGGCGACGGGAAAATCTGCCCAGCTTCCCCTGTATGTGTGGTTGCCCGATGCCATGGAGGGTCCTACCCCTGTGAGCTCCTTGATCCACGCAGCTACCATGGTCACGGCAGGTGTCTATATGATCGCCCGCTGCAACTTGCTCTACAGCATGGCCCCCGTTGCATTGACCATTGTGGCGGCGATCGGTGTGGCCACAGCCATCTATGCAGCCTCCATTGGGTTAACCCAAAACGATATCAAACGAGTGTTGGCCTATTCCACCATTAGCCAGCTCGGATATATGTTCCTCGGCGTCGGCGTTGGCGCCTACAGCGCCGGGATGTTTCATCTGATGACCCACGCTTTCTTCAAGGGTCTCCTCTTTCTAGGGGCGGGAAGCGTCATGCACGCCATGAGCGGGGAGTTGGATATGCGGAAAATGGGAGGGCTGAGGAACAAAATTCCCGTTACCTTTTGGACCTTTGTTCCCGCTACCTTGGCCATCGCCGGGATACCTGGTTTCTCGGGATTCTTCAGCAAGGATGAAATCCTGTGGAAAGCTTACAGCAGTCCCCACGGCCATCCGTTGCTCTGGGCCGTTGGGGTTGTCGCCGCTGGCATGACCGCCTTCTACATGTTTAGGCTCCTGTTTATGACCTTCTTCGGCCAATGTCGGGCGCCCGAGGAGGTGAAGAAACACATCCATGAATCGCCCAGGGTGATGACCATCCCCTTAGGGGTGTTGTCCGTTCTCTCCATACTAGGGGGGTACGTGGGAATTCCTCATGTTTTTTGGGGGGGATTCAATAAGATCGGGGAGTTCCTCGCCCCTGTGGTCGGGGGCCACGGAGAGGTGCCTGCAGGTCATGCGGAATTCTCCCTTCAGAAGCTCGCCCATGCGGCCGAAGGGGTAGGTGTAGGAGTTGCTCACGGAGTCCCTTCCGCATCAATGGAACTGATCCTCATGGGCATCTCCGTCATCATCGCGCTCATTGGGATCTTCATTGCCTACGTCTTCTATATCAAGAGGCCAGAACTTCCAAGCCTACTGGCTGCAAAGCGGAAAACCCTCTACACGATACTGGTAAATAAATACTTTGTGGATGAGATCTACGGGGTTTCCTTTGTGGATTCCCTCAAGGGATTGGGGACAGGTCTTTGGAGGGGTTTCGATGACCAGGTCATCGATGGAACAGTGAACGGTGTTGCTCGGATGATTATGGGCTTTGGCGGGATTCTGAGGAAGATCCAGACGGGTTTCGTCCAGAGCTATGCTTTTGGCATGATGATCGGAGGTGTTATCATCATCGGATATTACGTGATCAGGGCAATCTTCTACTGAGATGGGGGAGCGCAATCCATGGATCACCTCTTATCGATAATCGTCTTTTTACCCATTGTTGGAGTTATTGTCCTGTTGTTCATCAACAAGGAGGATCACGCCGCCATAAGGGCCGTGGCCCTTGTCTTTTCCCTGGCGGAGTTCGTCATCTCCCTCCCCCTCTTCTTCTTTTTCGATCCCAGGATCGTGGGGATGCAATTCGTTGAGAAGGCGAGATGGATCCCGGAATATGGGATCACCTACCACCTGGGAATCGACGGGATAAGCCTATTCCTTGTCCTCCTTACAACCCTCCTTACCGTTCTCTGTATCCTGAGTTCCTGGAGTGCCATCACCGTGAGGGTAAAGGAGTATATGATCTCCTTTCTCTTTCTCGAGACGGGAATGGTGGGAGCCTTCGTTGCATTGGATCTGGTCCTGTTCTACGTCTTCTGGGAGGTAATGCTCATCCCGATGTACCTCCTCATCGGCGTCTGGGGTGACCCAAGGAGGCGGATCTATGCCGCCGTTAAGTTTTTCATCTATACCATGGCCGGAAGCGTTCTCATGCTGGTAGCCATCCTGGCCCTCTACTTTATCAACCTCAGGTCCGCGGGTACCGCCACCTTCAACGTCCTCGAGCTCTATAAGACGGTCATCCCAGTTGGAACGCAATACTGGTTGTTTGCGGCCTTCGCGGTGGCCTTTGCCATCAAAGTACCCATGTTTCCCTTCCACACGTGGTTGCCCGATGCCCATACGGAAGCCCCCACGGCCGGAAGCGTTATCTTGGCAGGGGTCTTATTGAAAATGGGAACGTATGGGTTTATCCGGTTTGCGATGCCCCTGTTTCCCAAAGCGGCTATGGCGTTCCTCCCGTTGATCTGTGTGCTGGCCATCATTGGGATCATTTATGGGGCCTTGGTGTCAATGATGCAGGCAGATCTCAAGAGACTGGTCGCCTTCTCCAGTGTTAGTCATCTCGGTTACGTGATGCTGGGGATGTTCGCACTCAATATGCAGGGTGTCGAGGGAAGTATTTATCAGATGCTCAATCACGGAGTGAGCACGGGTTCCCTCTTTTTACTCGTTGGCATGATATATGAGCGGAGACATACCCGGATGATCGCCGATTTCGGGGGATTATCAAAAGTCATGCCTGTATTCGCGGCCATCTTCATGATCGTAACCCTGTCCTCCATCGGACTCCCCGGGACGAATGGATTTGTGGGGGAATTTCTCATCCTCTTGGGAGCATTTCGCTCCAAAACGATCTACGGCGTGGTCGCGGCCACAGGTGTTATCCTCGGGGCAGCTTATATGCTCTGGATGTTTCAACGGGTGATGTTTGGCGAGATCAAGAATCCTGAAAATATGAAATTGAAAGACCTGAGCAGGCGGGAAATCGCTACCATGATTCCCTTGGTTTTGCTGATCTTCGTGATGGGAATCTATCCGAAGCTCTTCTTCACGAAGATGGATGTTTCGGTGGATCATTTCTTGAAGGCCTTTAAGGCGAAATACGAAATGAACGTGGAAGCGCCTGCACCAAGGATAATGTCGGTCAGGTCCGCTGAGAGCATGCAGAAGGGGAAGGCCTCCTCTTCCAAGATCGACTGAAGCAATCGGAATGGGAGGAATACTTTCATGGATATATCCATTCCTGACATCAATTTGAGCATAATCGCCCCGGAATTGATCCTGAGCGCCTTTGGTTTGATGATTCTCCTTCTCGGGGCCTTCTTTCCCACGAAAAGGGGGGGTGACCGTTTAGGGTATATCAGCCTTTTGGGAATCGCCGTCGCCTTTTTCTTTACCTATCCACTCATGGAGACGTCTCAACGTGCCTTCAACAACATGATCGCGGCTGACGGATTTGGGGTTTTTTTCAAGGTCATTTTCCTCATCATCGCCTTTTTGACGGTTCTCATCTCCATTGGTTATGCCCAAAGGGTAGATATCGCGTTGGGGGAGTACTACGCCCTAATCATTTTCGCCACAGTGGGCATGATGCTGATGGCTGCAGGAACGAGCTTGCTCACCATATTCCTCGGGTTGGAGACGATGTCAATTTCCATTTACGTGTTGGCCGGTATCATGAGAGGAGATAAGAAGTCCATTGAGTCCGCGATGAAATACTTCATTTTGGGGGCCTTTGCCACTGGATTCCTCCTCTATGGCATGGCCTTGGTTTATGGGTCTACGGGAACCATTATCCTCGAAGAGATAGCGGCCCGCATTAAGTCGAAGCCAGAACTCCTTCGATCACCCATGATCATCATCGGGATTGCCCTGTTGACCATCGGTTTCGGATTTAAGGTTGCAACGGTTCCTTTCCATATGTGGACCCCCGATGTATACGAAGGTGCGCCGACATCAATAACGGCCTTTATGGCAACGGGTGTAAAGGCCGCCGGATTTGCGGGTTTCATTCGGGTTTTCTTCTCGGCGCTGGGACCTTTCCAGCCCGATTGGATAGCCATCATGTGGGTTTTAGCCGTGGCCACGATGACGGTGGGAAACGTGGTGGCCATTGCCCAGACTAACATCAAGAGAATGTTGGCTTATTCCAGCATAGCCCATGCTGGATATATCTTAGTGGCTTTCGTGGCGGGAAATGACTTGGGGACGGCGAGTATTCTATTTTACCTATTGGTATATGCCTTCATGAATATCGGTGCCTTTACCATCGTGATACTGTTGGGAACGAAGGGAGAGGAGAACGTTCTGATTTCGGATTATGCCGGGATCGGGTTCAAATATCCACTTCTTGGCGTCTCCATGACCATATTCATGCTGTCAATGGCCGGAATTCCACCTTTCGGGGGATTCATGGGGAAGTTTTACGTCTTCAGCGCCGCGATCAAGGCCAAATACTACTGGTTGGCCATCATCGGGGTATTAAACAGCGCCCTTTCGGTGTACTACTATTTGAGGGTGACGGTGTTAATGTATTTCAGGGAACCGGAAAGGGAGATTACCGGCTTAACCTTCTCGCCGGCTTCAGTTTTTGCACTGAGCATCTCCGTATGGGGCGTTTTATATATGGGGATTTTCCCATCCAGTATTCTCGCCTTGGCGCATCAGTCCATTACGGGTTTCATGTAGTTTCCCTCGATGCCTTTTTCACTGAATGACCTCTTCACAATATGCGGCTGGACTTTTTTATGGGAACGGCCGGAGTTCTTGCCGAGCACCTGATTTTTCCCGGGAAGGATGAACAAGGAGGGATCTAGAGGCCGGATCGAATCAAATAGATCACGATGACGACGAGGGTACTGATAAAGATGAATTCAAGGATTTTACCCGATTTCTTGGCGTCGAAGAGGGATCGTATGCAATGGAGTAAGCCCATTGGTTTTTCCCCTGCCTTTCGCATTCACCAACTAGCAAGGAGGATGCCAAATTGAAGCATCTCGGTTATCTGGAAAAGCACGGAATGGCGGATTTAACCGTATTTTCGGGGATAAGATTTCCCAATATCCCCTTACCGGAGGGATGTATTATTGGGGACAAGGAAGGGAAATATCGTTCAGAAGTGTAACATTTTTTCATAAGGGTGAAATGTTTACATAGGTTCCAGGCCCATTGCGCCAAGGATGCGGAGTGCCTCTACTCGATGACTTCTGATAGGGGGACGATTTCGATTCCGCTTTCGCGTAACTTCGGAATCATCTCTCGCAGGGATTTGATGGTGGAAGGGTGAGGGTGGCCGATGGCGATGGCTTTTCCCTCGGCTTTCGCTATCTTTGCCAGTTCCTGGATATTCCTCCTGATTTCTGTTTCGTTATTACTTTCGTTATCCAAAAAGAGGTTACGTTGCCCGGTTTTGATGCCCACTGCTTTCGCAGTCCCATATCCCTTCGTCTTGGCGGTAGTCCTACTATCCAAGAAATAGAGTTCCCTTTTTCTTAACTCCTCCATGAGGATGCTTACCCTTTGATCATCCTCCATGAAACGGGAACCCATGTGGTTATTCACCCCTTTTACAAAAGGGATCGCTTTCAGATTTTCTTCAATCCGCTGATGGAGTTCCCCTTCGTTCATGCTCATCAATAGGGCGCCCTTTCCAGGGCTTTTCTCCGGAAAACCGTATGGCTCCATGGGCATGTGGAGCATAACCTCCTTTCCTTTTTCAAAGGCTTCCTGGGCCAATTCCCGCGAATTGCGGGACAAGGGGAAAAAAGAAAGGGTGATGGGCGCCCCCAAGTCTATCAGCTCCCTCGTCCTTTTCTTGCTAGAGCCCAGGTCATCGATGACGATGGCTACGCGAGGTCCACGCCTCTTCTTGGATACTTTTGGTGGATAAAAGATGATGTTATGGGTCAAGAGATTCCCAACCCGCACATCTATCCTCCTCGGTTTAGAGGGCTCCTCGACGAACCGCAGGCGAATATCCTTATCCAATTGGGTCAAATCCCTTTTCATTTCCCTCTTGATCTGAGGGAAAGAGATCCGTTGTGGGAGTTGAACCTTGATGGTGGAGGCTCTCCACGAAAGTTTATCCCTCATTCTCTGAAGGTATTGGCGGGAAAGGATGTGCTCTTTCGAAAAGCCGAGCTCGAAGAGTCGACTCTTGATGGTCTTATCGAGGAGATCTATTTTTTGGTTGAGTTGATATTGGATACGGTGAGGAGGTCGGTAAAGGTAAAAGAGAGTGAGGCCCAGGACCAGAAATAAGCCGATGAGTCCCAAGAACGGCCAAATTCCACTTGAGGGTTTCTTTTTCCGCCTCGATGGTCTCTTCCTCACAGGGGTCTTTTTTGTTCCGACCCTTCTCGTAGGTCGCCTTGGCATTGGGGATCTCCTCATTTCTTAAGGGAATGGCGTTGAAAAATCTCCCAACTCCTGAGGATTTGCAAGGCCCGTTCTAGCTGTGAGTCAAGGACCTCCTTTTTCCCTTCTTTTGGCTCCCTTTCCTCCATGCCCTCTTCCATCCCTTCCAGATGGCGCTCCAGATCCTTTTCCGTAGGAGGTCGGGGTTGTGCTTTCAATTCCGGCTCGGCCGTCTCAGAATAAGGGACGATGATACTTGGGGTAATACCCATTGCCTGGATAGATCTTCCGCTCGGGGTGTAGTATCTGGCAGTGGTTAATTTCAACCCCGATCCATCCTTCAGGGGGAAAATAGTCTGTACAGATCCCTTGCCGAACGTTTGGGTCCCTAAGATCAATGCCCTTCCGTGATCTTGTAATGCTCCCGCCAAGATCTCCGATCCACTGGCACTGCCGCCATTTACGAGGACGACTAACGGATGGTTTTCGAGGGTTCCACTTTTGTGAGCCGTGAATTTCATCTTCTGTTCTTTGCTGCGTCCCTCAATGGAGACAATAATACCTGAGGCGATGAATTTATCAGCCACTTTTACGGCCTGATCCAAAAGTCCCCCGGGGTTGTTCCGAAGATCAACGATCAATCCCTTAAGGGGAGCTTTACCGAGAACGTTCAATTTTTGGAGGGCCTTCTCGAAATCCGAGGCTGTTCGCTCATTGAACTGTGAAATTCGGACATAGCCGATTTCCTTCTCCAACACTTCATATCTGACGCTTCTCAGGGGGATGATATCCCGAACGATGGTAATGTCCTTGGGCTTGGCAAATCCTTTCCTCATGATGGTTATGGTGACATCGGTTCCTCTGGGACCCCGCATCTTCATGGCGGCCTCATTTAAGGATATGTTCTTGGTGGGTTCCCCATCTATCTTTATGATATTGTCTCCGGACTGGATACCCGCCTTAAAGGCCGGGGTATCCTCTATGGGAGAGACGACCATTAAGAGGCCGTTCTTCTTTTCGATGACGATGCCCAATCCCTCAAATTTTCCCTTGGTTTCCATCTGCATTTCCCTGTACACTTCGGGCGGCATGAAGGATGAATGGGGGTCTAAGGTATTCAGCATTCCCCTGATGGCCCCGTAGATCAGCGTTCGATCTTCGGTTTCTTCCACGTAATCCTTCTGTAGATGGGTGAAGACGTCGGTGAAAACCCGGAGATCCTCATAGACATCGTCGGTTATGGCTGAGACTTTCCGATTGCTCGCTATTCCGATGAGGGTTCCCAAAATCGAGACGATAAGAATGAAGAGTAAAAGTTTACGATTGGAATAGTTGATTCTCTGAAACATGTCTCCCTCCTTGCCTCACTTGGTGAAGAGGCTGGGCATAGTTTCCCCTAACTCTTTCCCCTTCCCCCTGCTGTGGCCTGGCCCTTTTTGGTTTGGGAACGGCCTGTTGAATCTTCGGGTATGGAAAGCCATTCTAATGGATTTTGTAGCTTCCCCTGATACCTAATTTCGAAATAGAGACAGGGACCCCTTAATGAGCCCGTATCGCCTACTAAGGCGATGATATCGCCCTTTGTTACCCGTTCATTGATACTTTTAAGGAGCTTCGACGCATGGGCGGAGACCGTAAAGTACTTGTCTCCATGGTCAATGATAATAATATTGCCATATCCCTCGAACCAGCCTGAATAGATAACCCTCCCCGAATAGACGGCTTTTATGGGCGAGTCTTGGTTTGCCTCGATCACAATACCCCGGCGATGTTTTTCCAGGATAAGGTTCCCCCGCACGGGCAATGAAAGCCTTCCTTTTTGATTTTTGAAGTTCAGATCAGAGACACTTTTATTTCTCCTTTCCCTTTCCAGTTTCTTGACTAAAAGTTGGAGCTCCCGTGCCTGGTCTTCCAGTTCCCTAATCCACCTCCTATAATTCGCCTTTTGCCTCCTTACAGCATTGAGGAAGGCTTGTTTTTCCCTTTTGGCTCGGAGGATCTCCAGTTTCTTTCTTTCCTGCTTTGTCCTGATCCGTTTGAGGCCTTTGATTTCCTTGGCCAACTTGTTCTGGTATTGTCTCTTCTTAAACCATTGGTCTTGGTATTGCCTCAATAAATTCGCATCGTAATCAATGACGATCTTCAGGAATTTCACCGTTCTCATAAGATTGGTGTCCGATTCGTAGGAGAGGAGATAGGGGAGATAGCCTACCCTCCAGATCTTATAAAGGGCAACGATGCGGGAATGAAGACGGGTTTGATTTTGATCTATCGTGTGCTGAATTCGGTTCAGCCTCTTCTCCACCGAACTGATATTTTCCTGGATTCGCCCATATTTTGAATCCAGCCTCTTCAACTCCTCCCGCCTTGCGAGGAGTTTCCTGTCGATCCTGCTGAGGGCACGGAGAATGGACTCCTCTCGTTTTTCGATGGCTGCTTCACCAGCTTTCTTGCGATTGAGTTCTTCTCGAATCTCTTGAAGCCGTTTCTCGTGGATTTCTACTTGTTCTCCGTCAATTCTCAAATCGTCAGTGGCAAAATTCGTTCCAGGGAATAGAGAAAGGAGCAGGAAAAAGCCACAGAGGATTATTTTCATGTCAATCATTTACGTCTTTAGAAACCTCGCCAAAGAGAGATAGCTTCCGAGGAATCCCAGAAAAACACCCACCGAGATTACCCCTCCAATGGAGCTCCATGGCAAAAAGGAGAATTCGATGGGACCCAAAGAGGCCTTGACAAAAGGCCCCGACTTCAGAAGGAACGATTGATAAAGGAGGAACAACAATCCCAATGATAGAATGGCTCCCGAAACCCCTTGAAAGAGCCCCTCGATCAAAAAGGGGATCTTAATATATCCTTCGGTTGCCCCGACCAATCTCATAATTTCAATCTCTTCCTTCCGTGCGTAAATACTCAGTTTGATCGTGTTGGATATGATAAAGGATATGGAAAGGAAGAGAATTCCTCCCACAATCCATTGTCCCCATCTCAAGAGGTGCACAATGGCGGAAAGCCTGTTGATCCACTCTCCCCCGTATTGTATGTCCGTAATTCCCTTGATCTGGCTCAGTCTTTTTACGAAGTCCTTCACCCCTTGACCGCGATAGAATTCCTTTTTCAGTTGAATCTCGAATGAGGCAGGGAGAACATCCAAATCCAAACCCTCAAGAATTTCCTTTTGGTTGTCTAAAAACCGCTCATAGAGGAGCCTTGCATCGGATTTGGAGACGTATTTGATTGACCTCACTTCCTTCAACTCGTGGATATGTCTCTCCAGGTTCTCTACTTCACGGGATGAGAGGCCATCCCTTACATAGGAAATTACATGGATTTTACCCTCCCAATGAACCAAAAGGCTATTCAAGTTGACCAAGACCATTAGGAACATCGAGATAACCAGAAGGGAAAAGACGATGATACCGATGGTTACTCCATTTACCAAGATATTTCTTCTCATGTCTCGATAGGCTTTTCTCAGAAAATACATCTTCCCTCAAACGTTATAGGAAACGGGATCGAGCATTGTCCTTTCTGGATGCACGTGGTCTACCGTTTTGCCCCTGTGGAGCCGTATAACCCTCTTGCTGTACTTCCGGACTAAATCGGTGTTGTGAGTGGCAACGAGGACGCTCGTACCCGATGCACTGAAGTTATTCATAAGGTTGATGATGTCCAGGGTAATCTCCGGATCGAGATTTCCGGTTGGTTCATCGGCTAAGAGAATGGGCGGGTTATGCACAAGAGCACGAGCGATAGCCACCCGCTGTTGCTCCCCTCCTGAGAGCCTTAACGGCATCTCATCCATTTTATCCAACAATCCAACCATTCGCAAGGTTTTCCAGGCCCCTCTCTTCAGTTCTTTCCCCCTAACTCCCGTCACCTCCAAAGCGAAGGCCACATTTTCAAATACCGTTAAATCCTTGAGAAGCTTAAAATCCTGAAAGACAATACCGATGTTCCGTCGGAGATAGGGAATTTGGGAGGGTCTGATCCTGGATATATTAATCCCGTTGACGAGGATCTCCCCCTGTGTTGGCCTTTCTTCGCAGTATATCAACTTGAGAAGGGTTGTCTTGCCGGCTCCGCTCGGTCCAGTCAAAAAGACAAATTCCCCTCTATTTACCTGAAAGGTGATTTCGTTTAAAGCATTCACATTGCCGAAATACGTCTTGCTGACATGGAATAATTGGATCATCTTAGCCGAGTCCATTCATCCTCGGATAGGCTCTGATACTGAATCACATTGGGTTTTGTCATTTGGCGGTTGTACCCAGGTGAAGGATATTGACATTATGGAAAAACCTTTAATAAATAATGAATAATGAATGCGTAAATCTCAAAAATAATTAACATATTTTATTATTTAGTGCAAGGATAATGAGTAGGAGCATGGGGGAGCACCGTGGATTGTTAAAGAGTCCCCTAGTCCAGCTGCCTCTATGGTTGGGGCCATGGATGGTCGGAGGGATTGGCAAGTCCCAAGGCTTAGAATGGATATCGTGAGATAGAGGTTTACAGCTGAGGGTATTCCTACGAGGATGGAGCGGCAAATATATTGGGAGAAATCTTGACACGGAAGACGGATATGTGATATAAAATACTAGCAAAACAGACTATATTGGCAAACCGTTTAGAAAATCTCCGGTTTGATGACATATTATCCGTGAAGGGCCGAGAATAATCATTTTTTCGGAAAAATTGTATTTGATTTTTTTTTCATTGATTATTATAATATACATTTGTGTATTTTGACAAGGAGAGGTTCCCGAGCGGCCAAAGGGGGCAGACTGTAAATCTGTTGGCGTAGCCTTCGGAGGTTCGAATCCTCCCCTCTCCACCATGAGGTGA